>Ga0307935_1000052_pt1 | contig 57717 bp, 82 predicted proteins | sample OrgLakmetageno92_FD_201827 | JGI IMG/M metagenome (GOLD analysis project Ga0307935, IMG submission 201827) | Saline water microbial communities from Organic Lake, Antarctica - #92 | ecosystem: Environmental > Aquatic > Non-marine Saline and Alkaline > Saline | place: Antarctica: Organic Lake...
ATAGGTATCTCTGGTTCCTCTGCTGTTACTACTGCAAGCACTAAGAGTAGCTCTCGTTCCATAGGTATCTCTAGTTCCTCTGCTGTTACTACTGCAAGCACTAAGAGTAGCTCTCGTTCCATAGGTATCTCTGGTTCCTCTACTTTTGTTATTGCAATCCCTAACAGTAGCTCTCGTTCCATAGGTATCTCTGGTTCCTCTGCTGTTACTACTGCAAGCACTAAGAGTAGCTCTCGTTCCATAGGTATCTCTGGTTCCTCTGCTGTTGTTTCTTTTCCACAACGAAGAGCTACAAGATCACTGAGAGTAATAGGTGTCTCTTCTGTCGCTGCAAAGTCCCCTACCGCCCCGCTTGTAGCTGTTAATTTTTCTAGCGTCTCGACATTAACAGCCTCTTCTGTTATAATTAGTATGACTGGAAGAAACCTAGGAACAGCTGTTTACGTAGACGGAGAAAACCGACAGGCACTGGTCACTGCTGAACCTAACGAAGTCACTCGTAGTGTAAGGGTAGACCAAGAGAATAGAAGTGCAATGATATCCACAAGAAGGAACGCAGCGTGAGTTTAAAATGGACGCCTAAAGACCCCAACGCAAGGCTAGACTACTCAGTGGACTGGTCTCGTTTCCTTGGGAGTGACACCATCTCAGCAGTAGATTGGTTTATTACTGATGCAGAGGGGGTAAAGACTAGCGTAACCTCAGGTGCAACAGTCAATGGGTTAACTTTTGAGGGTGGCTCTAATTCTAATACAGTCTCGTTAGCTATCTTCTCAGCAGGAACTAACAACACATCTTACGAAGTTACTTGTCAGATAACCTTTGGTACTGACAGTTTGGTAAGTGAACGGAAGATTAAACTTCCAATCAGGGAACAATAGATGGCGTACAACTATTTAGGTCTTGTAAACGATGTACTCGGTCGCTTCAATGAGACTCCTCTCACATCGACTACTCTTGCTTCTGCGACAGGGGTTTACTCTGTTGTCAAAGAGAGTGTGAACAGTGCTATCCGAACGATTAACCAACAGGAGTTTAACTGGCCTTTCAACTATATTGAAGAAGAAGAAACTCTAACAGCTGGGGCTATGCGTTACCCTTACCCAACAAACGCAAAGTCTGTTGACTTTAATACCTTCCGTATTAAACGTAACGCTACCTTTGGTAACACAACGACTCACCTTAGTCAGATGGACTACGAAGAATATCTTTCTAGACACATCGACGACGAGTATAACTCTACAGATACAGGTATCAGGGCTGTGCCACGTAGGGTGATCCGCACACCTAACTTAGAGTTCATTGTGTACCCTTCCCCTAAGGAAGCCTACGAGCTTGTGTATGAGTACTACGCGCTGCCAGTGGACCTTATTTTGTACAGCGATGTACCATCTGTGCCTAACGCCTTTCGTCATATCATCACTGAAGGTGCGTCTGTTTACATGTATAACTTTCAGTCCGATACAGAAAGCCAAGACAGAGCCTCCTCTAAGTTTACTAACCAGATACAAGACATGCGTAAGGTCTATATAAACCGCTACGAAGATGTACGTGACACACGAGTAGGCCATAGTCCAACAGCAGCAGGGAACAACTAATGCCAATACGTTGGGAAACATTCCCTGTTGAGCTAACGGGGGGTCTTGTCTCTAACCTATCGAGGTTACAGCAGGGCCTCAAGCAACCAGGATCAGCACGACTTCTTCAGAACTTTGAGCCATCCACTAAAGGTGGCTATCGTCGTATCAACGGCTTTACTAAGTACGACGACAACCCTGTACCTGCTTACGGCTCTGTGGTTGCACAAGGTTCTGGTCAATCAGGAACTACTTTTCTAGTGGCAGACACACATGAGTCCCCTGTTGTAGGTGACACGTTTACTGTAGCTGGGGTCGCTGGTACGTACACTGTCACAGGTGTTACCTTCAGTGCTGCTAACAAGTCAGCTACCCTTACGATTACTCCTGCTCTGGACTCTAGCCCTGCTGATAAAGCTGTGGTTACGTTTATACTCGGTCAGTCACGTATTGAAGGTGTGTACTACTCAGGAGCTGGCAGTGTTGCTTACACTCTAAGAGGCGGCACAGTGTGGCGTAGCAGTGGTGTAGGTTGGACTAAGGTCAGCACTCCAAGCTACGGTTCTCCCCTTGTTGCTTCTGGCTCACAGACAGGGACAACACTCGATGTAGACGCTATTGCCTCGGACACCTACGTGCCTCAAGTAGGAGACACCTTTAGTGTGGCTGGGGTAGAACTCGTTTACACGATAACAGAGTTACCTACCGTTTCTTCTGGTGCGTCTACTCTAACTATTACTCCTGCTCTTGACTCCGCGCCTGCAGACAATGCTGCTCTTACGTTCCTGAGTGCTTCGCATACAGGGGGTATAAGAGCAAGGTTCAGAGAGTTTAACTTCAACGGCACACTTAAGACTTCTATGGTGGACTCAACAAATAACCCAGCTGTGTTTACAGACTCCACCTACAGGACGATACAAGGTGTTTCTGACATCACTGGTGCTCAGTTTGTGGAGGAGTTTAAGAACCATATGTTCTTTGCTAAGTCAGACCTAGTGTCTTACAGTGCTCCCTTTGCAGAAGAAGACTTTGAATCCGGTAACGGAGCAGGGAACTACAGGTTGCCTTCTAGTTGCTCAGGTTTGATTACCTTTAGAGAGCAGCTTATAAACTTTTCTCAGACGGATATACGTAAGCTACTCGGTTCAAGTTTATCTGACTTTGCTATTACCTCGGTTACTGCTGACATTGGGTGTGTCTCTGGCGATACAGTACAGGAGGTTGGTGGTGATGTAATGTTCCTCGGACCTGATGGTATTCGGTTTCTTGGTGCCACTGAGCGTATCGGTGACTTTAACCTTTCGTCAGCATCGCGCCAGATACAGGAAGACCTAGTGTCTTACATAGAAACCTCTGCTGTATACACGTCAACTGTCATCAGAGAAAAGAACCAGTATCGTATTTTTAAGTACAAGCAAGGATCAACCAAAGCAAACTCCAGAGGCTACATAGGTGTTCAGTTCCTCGACCAGAACGCACAGAGCATTAACTGGGGAACTTCCCAAGGTATAAAAGCCTACAGGTCCTCGTCTACCTACGTGGCTGATGTAGAAGTTTCGTTGTTTAGTAACGACGATGAGTACGTGTACCTTCTAGAGTCCGGTAATACGTTTGATGGCGAGCCTATTGTAAGCCGCTACTACACACCGTTTATGGCTGTATCTGATCCTCGTCTACGTAAGACAGCTTACAAGGTGGACACCTACTTTGATCCTGAGGGGTCTATAGCTGGTGCACTTACCCTGAGGTATGACTTTAATAAGCCAGGAAAGATTCAACCTACATCTGTACCTATCTCAGGTGGAGGCTCTTTCGCACAGTATGCCACGGCTATATACGGGACCAGCACTTATGGTGGTAACCCTGATACATCTTTCGAGAGTCGTGTTGTCGGTTCTTTCTTTACCGTAAGCCTACAATATGAGTTTGAAGGCGGACCTCCTTTTGTACTAGATACAGCAATACTTGAATACTCAACCGAAGACAGGAAATAAAATGGGAACTGGTTACGTAAGAAACGACACAGCAAATAACATCGCTGATAGTAACGTCATTGACGCAGCTGATCTTGATGGTGAATTTGACGCATTGGTAAGCGCTTTTAACAGCGCTGCCGGTCACACACACGATGGTACTGCTGCTGAGGGTGGTGCTATCACAGTGTTTGGACCTGTCCAAGACTTTATTGGTGGCTCGGGGGACTTCTCTCCTAAGACTGGCAGTGCGTATGACTTAGGTAAAACTGCTGTACGGTGGGCAACAGGGTACCTCGACGACCTTGTTTTAACCACTGCACTCCCTGTAGCGCAAGGTGGAACAGGTGCTACGTCTACTGGGGCTGCTCGTACAGCTCTTGGAGTTGGTATAGGTACTAACGTACAGGCTTACGATGCCCAGCTAGACGACATTGCTGCTCTTGCAGTTACCGATGGTAACATAATTGTAGGTGATGGGTCTACCTGGGTTGCTGAAAGTGGTAGCGCAGCTCGTACTTCCCTTGGTCTAGCTATTGGTTCTGACGTACAAGCGTACGACTCAGTGCTTGATAATACCACTGCTTCTTACACCTCTGCTGAAGAGACAAAGCTCTCTGGTATCGAAGCCAATGCCGACGTAACCGACGTAACTAATGTTACTGCTGCTGGTGCCCTTATGGATAGTGAGGTAGATGCAGACCTTAAGACATTTGCACTCCCTGCTAACACAACCATATCAGCTTTTGGTAAAACTCTTGTAGATGACGCCAATGCTGCTGCTGCTCTTATTACCCTAGGGGTCTCGTCTACTGCTGCCGAGCTTAACTACGTAGACGGTGTCACGTCTTCTATCCAAACACAGCTAAACCTTTCTGCGGGTGCATCGTCTTCGGCCCTTGGTGTTTTAAACGTATCATCTGCCGCGCTGGAAAGGTTCGACCTAACAGCGCAAGGCACCGGAGCGGGCAACGTCATCCAAGGCTTTGCGTCAGACCCGTACACCGGAGAACTGTTTACGTTACATGTGTCCGGCGACCCAGAAACATCTATCTTGAATAAGTTTGAAGCTGACGGACGGAGAACACAGACGTCAGTAAGATGGAACTCAACCGCGACAAACACAGTAGGGCACCAAGAGCTTGATATCTCTTGGGATAAAGATGGAGAAAGATGGTTGTGGACTGCGGAAAACTACGCAGCAGAGACCCACGCTACTCGATACATTAAGCGATTTAAAGTCGCGGACGGTGCAGGCACGGAACTGACAATATCAGATCAGCAACAGTTTCAGGTCTGGGGCGATGACGTAACAGGTGACAGCAGCTCAACGGTGGCCGTGTCTTTGGACGGCAAGTACCTTGTGACGGAGCACACAGGAGCAGGCAATACAAACCGCATTCGTGTTTTCGATCTGCCTGCTATGATGTTGGGCGGCGCAGGAGATTACTCAACCGCGCACCTTATCGAGTGGACTGTTGACCTAAATACTACAACCTACCCCCTGCAATCGTTGGCTTGTGACGGGTCCGCTGTGTACATCTTTGCGGGAAACATTGCCACTGGTCCTACACTTAAAGTGTTTGTCTACACAATGGCCGGAGCACTTATCCAGGAAATAGACGACTTTACAGTGGGAGAATCTGCCGCTCGTGCTGATGACACGGGAACAGACGCCTATGAGTTCGAGGGCGCAGGCTGGATTTGGCACGGCGGAACCGCACGTCTTGCGATTAGTATCGCGTCTGGTGACGCGGGCAGCAGGAAAAACCGCATCTGGGTTCTTGGTGCTGGGTTGCCAATAACAGGGTACGGTGGCGGAAACGTGCCGTCGTTTATATCTCAGGGTGGTAATGATTTTGCCACACCAGACGGCGAAGTGCTTCGGCTGGGTCACTACAATCAAACGACGGACACATTCACAGAGGCGGCTTCTTTCGCAACAGACGGCGAGCTGACATTCAAGGGCAAGTCTGGGACGTGGACACCTGTTATCTCAGACGCAGCAACGGGTGGCAACATTGGTTCAGCTACCGTTGCTGATGCGACTTACGTAGACTTGGGGGGCATACTGCACGTTAAGTTTAAGCTAACCAACATCGACACCTCTGGAATGACAGGGGCAAACAACCTTTACATCCAAGGTTTACCTACTGCTGCAGCTACCGACAGTGACGGCATAATCAGCTACTCACATTTCACACCAGACGGCTCTGGAATGGGGCTTGTGCCTTCTGTTGATAAGGGGACAACGGTCTTGTTTATTAAGGAAATGATCAGCGGCGGCGTGTATATAAATGCTAATGTTAGTCAGTTTGCATCTGGCACCGCCGACATATGGATAACAATGTTCTACCCAACATAAGGAAGTTGATAGTGTCCCTTGCACTCACAAGAACAATAGACTATACTACAACACAAAGAAGGTAATATGAATGTCAGTAGCAACAATACAAGCTCGGTTAAACACTCTGACTCCACAGCTTGTGGACAACCCATCGTTGCAGCCTCAGGTTGACCAGCTGATCTTAGACCTTCAGGCTGCTGAACAAGAAGCTACAGCTGCTGAACAAGAAGCTGCAGCTGCTAACGCTGTGGTCTACGATCAAGTGCAAGCAGCGCAACAGGGGATGGTTGTAGACGCAAACTCAAACCCTGAAGCTCTTGTTACACAGACACCTGTAGCTACAACAGCGGTCAGTCCTGGTCAACTTATTGACGCTGCTATTGGTCAAGCCCCTGCTGCACCTACTGCTGCTATACAAACTGTAGCTCCTGCTGATGTTGTAGAAGCTGAAGTACCAGAACCTCTTGCCACTAACACGATGGACGCTGCTCTCGCTTCAGCTGAGGCAGAAGGTATCATTGACCAAACCGAAGCTGCTACTGCTGCTCCCTCTGCTAACACTACAGTACAAGGTCAGCTCACTAAGCTCATGCAGGACTTTGAGGGTGGAGAGTCACCTGTGTGGGCTTCAGGCGCTATGCGTCAAGCTATGGGTGTCATGCAAGCTCGTGGTATGGGAGCCTCCAGTATAGCTGGTGCTGCTGTCGTACAGGCCGCTATGGAGTCAGCTATCAGTATTGCCTCTCAGGATGCAGACACTACTGCACAGTTTGAGATGCAGAACCTGAACAACGAACAACAGACTACTATCTTTAAAACACAACAACGAATGACCTCTCTGTTCACGGACCAAGCTGCAACTAATGCTTCCCTTCAGTTCAATGCTACAAGTAAGAACCAGACAGATCAGTTCTTCTCTAACCTACAGGCCACTGCTTCGCAGTTTAATGCTGCTCAGGTTAACGCTATCATGCAGTTTAACTCTGGTGAGACTAACGCAATGGAGAAGTTTAACACGACACTCATGGCACAGCGAGACCAGTTTAATGCTCAGAACTCTCTTGTCATCTCACAAGCAAATGCCCAGTGGCGTCAGTCAGTAGCTACCTCTGCTACCGCTGCTCAGAACATATCTAACCTAGAGTACACTAAGAACACAAACGCTATCACTGGTGCAGCTCTTGATCAGATTTGGCAGAGGGAACGAGACCTAATGGACTTTGCTTTCAAAGGTTCTGAAAGTCAGCTGGACCGTGCTAACTCTATCATGCTTGCAAAGCTAGGTGATAAAAACCAGATAGAAGCTCTAAAACTACAAGAGGAGATGGCGGGTGATAGAGCTACCAGTGCTTTCTTAGGTAACATCGCAAGCAGTCTCCTCTTTGGATAAGGAATAAAAGATGATCGAGAACTCAATCAAACAGTTTCGTGCACGCAGAAACTCTAACTACAACAGAGTAGACACCGTGTCTGCCTCTAAGGAGCGTCGTGGTTTGGCTCAACGTCAAATTGCTAGGTCAGAGGACGAGACTAGTCGCGCTCTCCAACGCGCAGGTGAAGCACAGAAAGCGCAGTACAACCCTGCTGATAGTGTGAACTCATGGGCTGGGGAGATTGAATCTATACGTGAGGAGCGTAGAGCTTCTGCTGTAGTCCCAGAGAACATGGAAGAGAGTACTAGTCGAGCTCTTGGTGTTAACCCTCAGTCTGCGACACGTCCTCAGTCTGCGGCACGCCCTCAGGTTAGAAGCGGTGATGACTTACGTCAAGGACTTATTGACCGTGGTCTTGAGCCCCATGTTGCTGACGGTTTTATAATGAACTTCAGAGATGAGTCTGGTCTTGACTCGGGTATTAACGAGCGAGTTCCCCTCGTTCCGGGTTCCCGTGGAGGCTTTGGTCTTTACCAATTAACGGGCCCCCGTAGAGTGGACTACGAAGCGTTTGCGGATAACAGAGGTGTCCCTTACTCAGACACAGACGCTCAGCTGGACTTCCTTATGATGGAGCTCGAAGGCTCTGAGTCTTCTGCAGCCTCTAAGATTTTCGCTACGGAGACATCTGGTGAAGCTGGAGCGGCTATCGTAAACCACTTCCTACGTCCTTCACCCGAGTACCGCCGTCAACGTGCAAACAGGTATCTCTCTTCAAACTAGTAAGGTAAACTAATGAAACAATTTGATGCGCCTATTCCTGGTCAGTCTCTAACGAACGAACCTAAGAACGCACCTTGGGAGCGACCACCTGAGACTTCTAATCCAGATGAAGCTATCGTTCACCACCTCACACGTATTGGTACTTCTAAGGTTCTCAACAGTATCCTCGATGGTGTCGGACAGGGCTTACCTGTATCCATGCTTACAGAGTTAGTGCTCACAGGGGCCGTAGCCCAAGGTATCCACAGCATTGACATCTCTATGATGATTGCACCGGTTATCCAAGACTACATTGTTAACCTGCTAGAGGAAGAAGATGTAGAGTTTAAAGAGTTCTTTGAAGAAGATAACGATGAAGACGTACTTAAGAGTATCGCTTTGTCTGGAGCTATTGCTGGTCTAAAGGAGAGTAAACTCAAAGGTGATGACACGGAGTCAGCTATGGAGGCTGAGCCTGAGGTTGAGATGATGGTGGAAGATAAACCTAAGCGTGGTGGCTTGATGTCACGGAAGGAAGTATAATGAGATTTTCAGCAGCAGGGTTCTTTGGTCAACTCAATAATGACATCACAGATCAGAAGCAATACATCCGTGCTCGTGTAGACGAGGACCGTACATACCTGCGTGAACAGGGTCTCAAACGTCAAGCTGGTATCCAAGAACAACGTGGTGCTTATGAGCAGGCTGCTCGTAGTCTTATCCGCCGTGGTGCTGATGAGCGTACAGTCCTCGGTACACTGGAGATGGACCCCCAAGGGTTGATGATGGTGTACTCCGACACTAAAGGTGATAACAGAATTACAGGAAACAACCTTAACGATATGATGTCTATAGCCGCTGACTACCGTAGCGAGGCCTCTATGGAGGAAATCCTTGCTTCAATCCTACCTACTGCTCAAGCTATGCCTAATGACACAGACCCAGTGACATCTCGTCGTAGGTCTATTGGTTCTTGGCTAGGTCTTAACGTAGAAGATGCTCTCGACAACCAAGTATACAACCGACAGATTGTTGGAGGTATGACTGGTGATCAGATTATGGCTGGTATGAACCTTCCTATTCAGGCTCAAGGTTCTAACGAGGGTGGAGTGACTTACAACTTTACAGCTGCTGTTCCTGCTGAGCCTATGAGAGCTGCTGACTTTAACGCGCACATGCAAACTGTTAACGCAGACTATGATCTGGAGGGTATGATTGTTTCCCTTCAGGAGAGTAAGACTGCTGACGGTATAACAACAGAAGACATTGCACTTATTAACGAACAGATTAAAGGTCTTGAAGAGGCTGATGGTCTAAATGGGGTTCTACGTCTGAACGCTATCCTTGAACTAGGTATAGACCCGGGCCCTAACACGACTATGCTTGCCGATACACTTGGGACACGACTCTTCGACCCTCTCCAAGGGTTCTCCTCTAGCTCTCTCTCAATACTCTTAGGAGCTCCAGCTGTGAATGCCAGTGGTGTTCCTGGAGACCCAGTTGTTGGCCCTAGTGGTGCGCCTGGAGACCCAGTTGTTGGCCCTAGTGGTGCGCCTGGAGACCCAGCTGGGACTCCTCTTGCGCCTGTCAACCCCGCAGGTTTACCTGATAAAGAAGTAGAAGCTCTACCCCTCGACACTCCTGCTGTCCCTGTTACTGAGGGTAACGTTGATCAATTTGTTGACAGCTACTTTGCTGCTCACCCAGGCTCGTTCGGCATCCATGTTTTGTTTGAAGGAGGTACACAGCCTGTCCTAGTCACACCAGACATGGCCGTAGAGAGTGAAACACCGGACCTAGAGTTTTATAAGTCTGTCATTCCTGGTCAAACAGATTTCCGTCCTCGTCGTTGGGGTGGTGAGGCAACCACCACACCTTTATCAACTTACGAAGCTAAAGCTCCGGTAGAACAAGACACCCCGGTTACCTTAGGTACAGATGCTAGTGATATGCGTCCTAGTTCAAGACCCGGTCAGGAACCCCTTGCTGTTCTTGAAGAAGCAGTAAGCAGTATGCGTCCTCGTTTAAGACCAGATCAACTGGGCCAGACAGACCAAAGACCTGAGCCTGCTATAGTGTCTGCTGTACTATCCGACATAGAGGAGATAAACAGTCCTGAGTTTGAGCAGGTATTCACTGCTCTTTTACGTGAAGAAGACTTAAACGTTAGAGATGAACTGATTACTTCTGCTGTAGGCACCCTTAGGACTCTAGAGACTGTGCCTGAAAACATAGAGACTTTGCTTTTGCTCTTAGATACTCTTCGTCAACCAGTCAGACGTAATCCTTTAACAGGACCTGGTCGCGCTCCTACGCAGCCAACCATGTGGCAGGCACCTAACGAAGACAGGAATGACCCTGTTAGTATACCGGCGGGTAAGAACTTTGATGATGGCTTCAATAGAGCAGCTCCCGTAGGCCCAGGGTCTGGACTTGACGAGTTGGTAAGTATATACTATGATACCCTTGTAAACCAAGACGCAAGGGGTGGCCCTCCAAGCCCTGCTCGTTCTCTCGAAGGTTCGGGTGTAAACCAGTTAGTTAACAGCTACTACGACTTGCTTGTTAACGAGGACATACGACGAAATAGTTCAAATACAAGGTAAATAGATGTCAAGATTTAATGAGCTACGTCAACGGTCAATAGGTGTAACCCCTGTGTCTGAGACTGTAGGTAAACCTACTACTAGCCGCTTTAGTTCTCTTCGTGACCAGTCGATGGCAGGGGCTGTTACACCTGTCGAACCACTCACTGTATCAAACCTGTTAGACGAAGACAAGTTTAGTAGAGCCGCTGCTTATATGGAAGACCGCTCCGGTATGACCGAAGAGGACTACTCTCGTGAGGAAATAAGAGATGCTTATGTAAACGCTATGCGTAAGTTTAACTCAGGAAACTCTATAGCTGTCGTCCAAGAGATGGACCACCTTTACCGGGGCGAAGGATCAGAGCTAGACTCACGTAGAGCTACTGCTGCTTCTGCCTACGAACTGTGGGACTCCTTAGGTGGGGCGTTCAATGAGAACACTACTGCCGGAGAGAAGCTTGACGCAGTAGGAGACTACGCTAGGTCTCTTATACTTGACCCTGTTAACGCTGTGTCGTTAGGCTTTGGTAAAGCAGGTGGTGCTCTCGCTACCCGTGGAGCTACTCAATCTTTAAAGGCAATTGCCCGAGGCGCTGGTGAGGCTGCCTCTAGTTCTGCTTTAAGCAGGGGGGCTACCCGTGAAGTAGCTTCTCAGGCTGCTACTCAAGCGCAATCCCGTGTTATGACCCGAGGCTTCCAGGAGCTAGGAACTGAGGCTGGTCAAACAGCTGGTCGTCGTCGTGCCGTGGGAGATATCCTTGGTAGCTCTGCCTTAGACTCTGCTGCTGGTGTAGCTGCTGACGCAGGTATCCAGAGTGTAGACCGTATGGTAGGCCGTCAGGAGGGCTACAACGCTACTCAGGGTGCCATCTCTGCACTCGGGGGTGTGGTAGGGGGTGGCCTACAAGGTGGCCTTCTACTGACCCGGGGGTGGGGTCCTACCAACACTGCTGGTACTAACCTTCAGAGGGGTGAGGAGAAGTTTGAAGAAGCTCTTAAACGTGTGGGCGAAGCCGAGAGTGCTGCTGCTCGTGTAGCAGAGACACAAGAAGATGAGGTTGTACAACAATCACTACGTAACTTTCTCACTCCTTTTGAGGACTTGGTTGCTGCTGGCCGTGGGGTTGATGCAGAAGGTATCTCACCTGTTGAGTTTGCAAAGTTCTACGGAGGACTGAAGAGTTTCTTTAACGACGCTGGTATTCCTATCGACTCTCTAAACGCTAGGCTAGGTCAGCGTAGGGCTGGGTGGTACAATGATGTTATTAAAGATGAGAACTTTCCTTCTGAGTGGAGAGGGCAGATTGAGACTCTAGTCGATGGTGTCTTCCAGAATGCTGACGGTAAGGTTTTAGACCTTGACGAGATTATGGCAAAAGGAGCTGAGGTAGCTAGTGTATCTGGTTCTGTCCTTGGTAGCCTTGGAGCTGCTAAGAGGTCAAGAGCCTTTATACCTGACGGCACCCCTGATGACGAAGTAGTTGGAGCAGCTGTTAGAAGCATGACGACCAGTAAAGAGCTAGACGGACCTAGTGGTTTTAAACAATGGTCCAGTAACTTCCAGAATGGTTTCATTCGTATGTTGGTTACTCACCCAACTACTACAGCTCTTAACGTTGTGGGTTGGGCCCAGGCAAGTGCGATGCAGTCTACTGTGGATATGGTCAAGGGCACTCTCTACGGGGGTTACTCTGTCTTAAAGTATGCAGGTGGTGATGCCATCGGTGCTGCTGAGTATCGTCGTCTTGCTGGTAATACCTATAAAGCTCAGGTCAACAAGTTTAGAAACTTAGTTAACCCGCAAGGCACTAAGGAGGAGACTTTAGACTTTCTTACCCACCGTCCGGAGGCGCAGAAGGCTATGTTTAGCTATCTGTCTGGGGGTGTTGATAACGGAGACATGGTGACTAAACTTAACCGTATCATTGATGATGCTCCTGACACACGGACAGGTGTTACTAAGGCTATGGATGCTATGCAGGTTATGTACGGTGTTACTGCGCAGGATATGTTAACTAAGTCACAGGAGTTTATGTACGCCCTGGACATGAACATCCGTAATAAGTATAATATGTCGTACAATGAATTTATGCAACGGCCCGATATCTTCACTCTCCTTAAGGACCCACAGAAGGGTGCAAGCTACCAGGAGTTTATGGAGATTGAAGCTCTCTCTGTTGAGCAAGCTCTGGGTAACGTCTTCGCACGTAAGTACGGCCAACGTAACTCCGGTACAAACCTTGAGTTTGTTGCAGACCTCCTAGAGGAAGCCCGTAACGTTCCTGTCATTGGTGCTCTGCTCCCCTTTGGTCAGTTCTTCAACAACTCTATTGTCTTCATGGCAGATCACACAGGTATCTCTCTGGCTTTAAAACCCTACACAAAAACTAGTAAGTCAAATATGGAGTTACTTACCAGGGCTGCTGCTGGTTATAGTCTTATAGCTGTGGCTACACTGAAGGAGATGGAGAACCTTGAGGAGGGTCTTGCTTGGCATGAGGAACGTAACTCTGACGGTAGGGTAGTCTCTCGTATGTATGACTTCCCTCTGTCTTTCTGGAAGATAATCGGACGTATGGGTGCGCACCTAACGCGACCTGGAGACGGGGTAATACCTGCCCCTCTTGCTACAGAGTTTCTTGCTAAGTTCACACTTCCCTCTGTTACACGGGGATTAGGTGATGCAGCTGGCGGTGTACAGGAGTTGTTTACAGACGTAATTTCTGGCGAGGCTGAGCTTATTGATGCAGTCACTGTCTCCTTGTCATCCACTGTGAACTTGTACTCTTCAGGTGGTACTCGTTTCCTCGATCCAATTAACACCGCTTTGGCGTTCTCTGAAGGAGAGGACTACGTTGCTCCTTCCAGGAACATCGGTAACAAACATCTGAACAACGCGCTACGTTATACTGACCAGATTGTCGATAGTATAGTGGGCTTAGAAAACATCCCTGGTGTAGGTGAGGACATAGCTAAAGCCTACAGCACACAGAACTACAATGCTATTAACGGTAGAAACATAGGGGTTAACGCCGGTCGTATCTTTGGTTCACGGGAGGTCGTTCCTACTTCGTCTATCGGTCGCCTCTACAACGACATAGGTAAACCCCAATGGCAGGTAAACCTTCCAAGGGACAACCCTGAGATGCTGGAGATTTATGAGCAACACCTATTTCCTCTGTTAGAGTACCACGCTGATACTGTGTTAGAGAATGGTAGGTGGGAAGCTATGGGTCTTGCTGGCAAGGAGGCGATGTTGAGGGAGATTATGACAAGAGCTAGGAAGGACATCAAAGATTCTTTTGCAGCTGTACCCTCTGGTCCAAGAGCAGAAGCAAACCTCATCATCAACATCAACAACCTCAAGGGCTCTGGGCGTCAAGCCTTTGAGCAGATGATGGATGTCTTTGAGACAAGTGAAGCAGACCTAGGGGACCTGAGTATACCTCAACTACAACTCCTCTACGACAGCATTAAAGATGTACAAGATGTCCACAGGGATACGCGAGACTCTGCCTTAGAGAGGTAGACAAACAAAGAGGGGGAACCTTTCGGCTCCCCCTCAGTATTACTCTTCAATCATGAGGTCTGCCATACGGTAGGCCTCTTTTTTTATGTCCTCTAGGGTCATCTCCCCAAAGTTCTTATCGAAGAGGATACTAGCAAACTGTCCTGCGAAGTAGTCTCTATTGGTGAGAGCCTTCGGTCTGCCCTTGGGAGCGAGCCTCTCGGGCTTTGACGTTGTCAAGCTTTCGGAAGAATGCTTTGTTGTACCCATGTTCGTAATTCCTCTTGTCTTCTGTACCTTCCTCAAAGAGAGAGTAGTCGTACTTGTTTTCAGTGAAGTGCTTAATACCTAGCTTGAAGGTGTTCACGCTGTAGTTCCAATCATAATGCAACCTGAGTCATCAATGTAGTGTTGGTCACGTAGGTTAGGACTAAGGAGGAAGTTCTCTCGGCTCTCCTCACACTCAGCTACTGTAGAGAACGGCATGGGGAAGACACGGCAACCCTCGATTGCTCCAGGGTCTAGTGGGCCCATACCGCAGATTAAGATATATCCTAGTACCATTAGTTCATCCCTTCAAATTTACCAGTTGGTGTAGATTCACCAAAGTCACTCATGTCGATGTCCTTAGTGAGGTGTTCATACGCTTCATCTGTAGCGTGTAGCAAGTCCTCTGGTGATTCAAACGATTGTCGAGAGTTTGCTAGAGTAGCGAAGATTTCAAACTTAAGTAGGAATGTATTCATATTGTTTCCTTTGTTTCGTTAATAGTAAGTTATTCGTTGCCTAGTGTCAAGTGGTCTTCTAGACTTCCTCACGGTACTTTGGGTGTGTTACAGCAGACTCCAGCATCTGCATTCCAATCTCACGGTCGTAGTACTGTGAGGACGATACACGGGGAACCTCAATGAGTATTCCACTTGGGATATGTATTAAACGTATAACCGTGTCCATACCACCAATACCCATCCCTATCCTCTGGTCAATAACACGTGTATGTATTTCCTCAGGTTTTAACATTATACCCCTTCCTTGATAAACGTTTCCACCCAGAGTTTAGTCATGCTGCTGCGTACGATGTCGTCTACACTGAACTCAATGATGGGGATAGGCATGTCGTACTTGTCAATGAGAGCTAGTACCTTGGTAAGTCCATCGCCCTCTCTGAGGTCAGACTGCATGATGTCACCGTTGAGTACCAGCTTAGAGCCTTCACCTACACGAGTGAGCAACATCTTTAGCTCATGGAAGGTGATGTTCTGGGCTTCATCACAGATGATAAAGGCATTCTCAAAGGAACGACCACGCATCAAGGCCATAGGCGCTACCTCGATGTTACCGTTCTTCATGCCTGTGTCCACTGTACCTTTCCCTAGGTGCCTGTCCAATACATCTAAGACTGGCAGAGCCCAAGGCTCACACTTCTCCCTAAGGTCACCAGGCAGGAACCCAAGCTTTTCACCCACAGCCACGTGAGGGCGTGTGATGACTATCTTGTTGATCTGCTTAGTGTAGTAGAGAGACGCAGCAATGGATGACACAACAAAGGTCTTGCCTGTACCGCTAGGCCCGAAGACTACCACTTGGTCTGACGTGGTTAAGGCCTTAATGTACTCCCCCTGCTTCTCAGTCTTAGGTAGGATACTAATAGACTTCTTGTCTACGTCATGCTTAGTGACAACACGAGTAGTCTTTGGCTTTGCTTTCTGCTGTACCATTAGTCTTCCTTTCTGCGTACGTCTGTTACAATAACATTTAGAACCTCTTGCATATCCATAACTCTGCGATAGACAGATACGTTAGTCTCAATATCTGAAGCTAACTCCTTTACTGTCTCGTCTACAATTCTTTCTGCTTGGGACATAAGATGTTTCTTTAGTCGCTGCCTAAGGGTTGCGTCCACAGCTTCTTTCAGAATACTTATTCGGCCTGTATCAAAGGTTTCCATTAAATCAATTCTTTCAGAATCTTTAAGTCTTTTTCCATCTGAGAGATTTTACTAGCCGTTTCTTTTTTCGCACGTGCAAGGATAGCCTCGGGTTTACCACAGTAGTTTTTTAAGCTTTGTCTTGCTTTAACGAGTTTCTCCCCGTAGTCATCGAGATGACCAACACCCCAGCTGACTTCAGCTGAGCAATGTATACACCCAGCCCTGTAGTAGTCTGTGGTGGAACCTCTTGGATCATACCCGCCGTCTACAACCTTACCTAGTTGACAGTCGCTCATTTGTGAATCTCCTTTAGTGTTTCGTTGGCCCACTCTAGGTACTGTTGTGCCTTAGCGAGGTCTTCCAGAGGATTGCCTTTGTACATAGCCCTGTGGTTGTACTTCATGACGTTACCACGGCAGTATGCTACGAACCCATCAGGACCAAGGACTTGCTTGATGTAAGCAATGCACTCAATACCGTCTCCTTGGTTGTAGTGAGAAGGTTTACTCACTGGGTTGTACTCGCTCATTGTGTCAACTCCTTCCATGAACAGGGAAATAATGGCTCGACAATAGCCTTGATCTGTTCCGCTACCTGTGCTGTCTCTGCTTGGCTGTCACCCCATGAACGAGTGTTGTACAGGGATGCCCAAGCGTAGAGGTTTCCGCTCCAAACAAATTCAGTCATCATACTTTGGGGGAGAACCATACGAGCTTGTTCAGGGGCTACACCTTCCTTTAGCAATTTCTTGTAGACCCCTAACGTATTCTCAGCAGCTTGCGCAGGCATATTACTAGGGCAGGTAATCCAATCTACAATACCAGAAGAGCCCTGCTTCTTGTCAGCACTACGCCCTCGCCATACCTCAGGAGTATAGAACTCTGGGTCACTATCCACGTAACGACGAGACACCTCAGACCAAGGGTTGAACCCTGCTGTGTGTTTCTGCAGTTGACGAGCAACAAAGAGTGGAACCTTGAAGTGCATCTTGATCTGACCACCGTTAGCGAATGGTACCCAGTGGCAAGGCATACGCTTAACGTGGTTGAGGAGTGTAGGCAGTTCTCTGTCTAACTCCCTACACTCTCCTTCTGTAACAGGGTAACACGCAAAGTTGATCTCTTCGACAAGCCCCTCCCAGTCCTTAGTGGTACAGCCACGAGCTAGGAACTTAATGAGGTGTGTGTCTCTTTTGTCTAGTCTCGGATCGGTAAGATCAACACCAGCATCATTCTGGTTATACTCCCAGTCGCTCTCGCTAGAAAAGCTTACTCGTGCTGCGTTAACAACATCTAGGTCTGACCCCATGTGGTCCTTGTAGGTTACTTTCATCGTGTATTCCTCGATGTAGTTTCAATTAGGTGAGCAGTTTATACACATGCTCAGGTGCAGGCTAGGCGCGGACCCCAGGTACTTCCCAGAGACTAGCCATACCGTAATAGTAAAGTACTTAGAGAACTACGTCAAGTCCACAATCTCGCATGTGCCGCCAGAGCATGCAAAAGTGCTGGAACCTTTGGTATTGTCCTCCAGTTCGTAGTCTGTTAACTTAGTCCAGTCAATAGACTTCGGCATGAGAGCTTTAGCTGTCTCGTAGGTTGCCTTATCAATCTCCTGGTATGGCGCTTGCTGGTATGTGTGGTCAGAGTGAGGTAGGAAAGATACCCCTGACATCTCATCAAAGTGTTTGTACACAAAGGCACCTACTTCCATCCACTCCTCATCACGAACAGTGACAGTGATAGAGGGTTTGTGCTCGCACCAGTGACGTTGGTACGTAAGCCATGTCTCCATCTGCTCTACAGCAGTGAGGTCATCACGAGTGACACACCCAGTAGGAGACTTAACAGGGAAACTAAAGACTGACGTGGTGTCAGGCTTCATAACACAGGCTTCCATTGGGATACCTGAGTCCGCCATGAACTCTGTCAGAGGGTCTTTGTTATCGCCTCGGACGGTACGGATATAATACTCACTGTGGCGAGTATGGATACCTGAAGCACTATCCACAAGCTGAGATACCGTGCCCGATGGTTTGACGCAGGTGATAGCTGTAGACGCAGGTATCCCCAAAGTGGTAGACCATTCAGCATTTGTAGTGACAGCCACGTTGCGAAGATGCTCAAGAGTCTTCTCAAGTCCTTTGTTCTTCAGGGTCATCAACGGGTTGTCCATGATCCCTGTTAGCGATACACCAAGCAGTCGTTCTTCCTTGGTGTTAGCTTCCCACTCAGCACCCAAGTAAGGGAAGCTTGTGTAGGTAGACTGGATAGTACCAAGGATAGTAGCTAGGCGTACCTTACGTTCGATGTCGTCAATGCTATCTGTTGCACGAATGACTACTTCTGTTAGATTCATTTATGTTCACTGAGTGCCGTTACTTACTCAGCGGTCTTGACGTTACCTAGTACCCACTTAGAGAAAGTTATAAGTTCTTCATCTGTGGCGGAACTTTTCATCATGTTAGCAAGGTGACTAATAACTTGGATATTGTCTTTGTGATAACCTTTACTGTTATCGACTCTATCTAAAGCAGGAGAGTTCTTAGAGCCTCCTGGTTTTCCTGTCTTCACTACCAGTGGTATCCCTAGAACAGGGCAAACAACAGGTATTGTTATGTCCGATTGCTTAAGACTAAACTCTTGCTGCTTTGAAGAGGCTCTTTGCTTTGCTCTTCTAAACATACGCACCTCAGGAGTTTCTGATTGAACCCTCTTGGTGTTGCAGGAGTTACAGAGTGTAACAGTCTTTGAGGTAATCTCAAAGGTAGTCTCGCAGGTTTTCTTACTGCACTCTCTGTGTGTCTCTGACGTTAAGTTTCCTTCTCTATTAAGCTTCATTTAGGTTCCTTCCAGTTATGTAACTTTGGTAGTTATACCACACAACTTTTAGGCTGTCAATACTCCTGTGTGTTTCCATACAGATCAGACTATATCATCACCCTGAGCTAACAGGGGTAAGGCGCTTCCACCCACTTGGGTGTATGGACATTATTGACTGTTCCAGTCTCTCGTCCTAGTCGTTGAACCTTCAAGTCTCTCCCGAGACGAGCTTGGCTGCTGATTACCTTATGTCTCCACGTAGGCTTCCCAGCAATTCACCTTATTTTACTTCTGCTATCTACTTAACAGAACTGACGTGGACGAAGGATAATCTCAGAGCAAGGGTTGGTACCAAACTCCCAGTTAGGGTCACGTCGTCCGTTCTTAGCTGCCTGAGCCTTACTAGCCACACGGTTAAATACACCACGCTCACCAGACTTACTCTCGATAAGAGAAGCCCACTCACGAATGTACGTCTCCATGTCAGGCTTCTCGGTGTAGCACACAGAGTTGTTAGCCAGAGCACGGTGACCTGAGGTCTCCCACCAGCTACCTGACTTAGCGTGACGCATACGGTCATCAGACAGGTTAGACAGAGAGATCATTGCAGAGCGACGAACACCCCCGACTACTACCACTTCACCAATCTTACACATGATGTCGTGGCACTCAATAGAGGAGAGCTTACGGCCTTGTGCACCCTTGAACACAGCAGTAACAAAGTTGAAGAGCTCAACCAAAGGAGCAGGTCCAGAGGCACGACCACCAAAGGTCTTAAGCTTAGCACCAGCAGGGCGTACGTTGGATACATCCCAGGTAGGTAGAACACCTTCGTACAGAGCCTTGATAACTTTACGAAGAGCTTTGGCCCAGCCCTCCTTGCTGTCGGCAACTACAATTGGAGACATAAACGATTCTGTCTCAGTTGAGTACGCTAGAGAAGGCACTGTAGGAAGCTTAGAGACATACTGTCGTTCAACTGAGAACCCTACACCTGTGCCACAGAGGAGGATAAACATAGCCTTGTCGAAGTCTGTTGGTTTCTCTACGGGTGTATACGCACAGTTGTACAGACAGGTGTTGTCACGCTCCATAGCGCCACCTGCTGTCATCAACCCTCGCATACTGGGCATCACTTCGAGACCCAAGATGGCTCTGTGGATGTCTTCAACCGCAGAACTTTCAGCACAGAAGTCTTCATGAGACTTTAGTTTTGATTGGACCACGTTAGTTACGTAACGTTCTACTGTCTCTCCCCATGTCTCTCGTCGTTGTTCATCTTCTAGCCACCGACTGTAGCGAGATGTGGCAATGAATGTTTGGTAATCTGTTGGTAGGTAGTTACTCATTTAGTTTTCTTTCTGCTTGATTCATCAATAGCCATAATAATTTGTCGGAGTATAAGCTCCCCTGGAACGCTTAAAGTGAGCCCTGTCTCCCCTTTACCAGCGTGGTACCCTGTTAGGAAACACCGTAGCTTTGTAAGTTCTTCCCGTGAATGGTCCGGTACGTCAACTTTCACACTAAATCTCCTAGGTCTACCTTAGGATAGTCTTTGTTCTTCATGATTTTCCCGTCTTCTCTACGTTTAATCGTACCGTCAGGTTGAAGCATACGCCCCATGTTGTTCTGGTGTACCCTGGCCACTGCCAAGTCTAGCTCATAGCCCTTAACACGAGCATAACCGTAGAGTACGTAGATCAAGTCTGCCATCTCCTTTAGTTCAGCCTCACGGTCAGTGGCAGGGCGGAGGATAGTGTGCATTTCTTCGTACAGCTCAATGTACTCCTCCTCAATTAGCCGTCGGTACAGAGCCTCTGTTCCTTCCTGCTTTGTTATCTCAGCGTACTCCGCCACCATGTCAGCCGGGGTGTCTGGTAGGAATGTCATCTGTTTCATGTTGTCTCTCCTGTCATCTTGTGTACAAGTGACCAGACAGAGGACAACCTGTTGTGCCCCTTGACTGAACCCTTCGACTCTGAGGGTGGGATACCCAGGTGCTCTGCCCCAAACTCTGTGTTAGTGAAAGTGTAGTCAGACGTACTTGCTAAGTTGGAAACATTGTGGGCAACAGAGGATGCTACAAGTTTCCTGTTGCTCTTAGACCCAACGTATACTTCAACCCATAAACTCATGTCTTCTCCAGTTCGATGTAAGTTAACTTGATGTCATCAATCTCGTAGAACGCTGTCTTGATGGTGTCCATCAGCACCTCTAGGGTAGACTGCTCGTCACACTCTAGAAAGTTAGCTTCGGGATCGACAGTTAGATTTAGGTTTACTTCAATGTTCAACTCTTAACTCCTCAATATTTACAGGTGTGTACTCTGTCTGCTCTACACAGACACAGCGGTACGGTCCTTCAGGTGACTTATTAGCGTGGATGTGTCCGTGGACGTTCAGGAGCCCTCTACGCTTACCTGTCAAGGCGGACTGGTGTTGTGGTGTGTGTGTCAACAAGAGGCCAAACTCAGTGAAGACTCTCCACATAGTGACTTTCTGAAAGAAACCACCTGAGGAAAGAAACTTTATGTCGTCATGGTTACCTACTACAAGCCTCTTGCTACCGTTCAACCGAGGCCAAAGCTTCTTGAAATTGTCCTTAGACCCAAACATAACGTCACCTAGGTGGTACACTTTGTCACCTGTCTTAACTACTGAGTTCCAACTGTCCACCATAGTCTCATCCATCTCTTCTACAGAGGAGAAGTTTCTTATAGGTGTACCGCTGTTGTTTTTAAACCCCAGTATATTCACGTGGCCAAAGTGGGTATCGGATGTTACCCATATGTTTCTCATTCACTGTACTCTTTCTTTAAAGCTTTCATCGAGACCCACTGTGGGTCGTACATACCGTCTTCTACTTGCCGCTTAACCATGACACCTTTAGCCCACATACTGTTCGACTGACCAGCCCAGGCTTCTTCTTTCCCTTTGTAGCAACCGACGACAGAAGCAATAAGCCCCGAAGAACGAACACCATCCTTAAAGTACATAGACCTAAGGTGACTATGACCACAGGTAGAAGAAACATTTCTAGCCTGGAGGAGTCCATAAGCATGGTGAATACCAGACAAAGCACGGCCAGAGTTACCAGAAGCAAAGTAGTGAGCGTAGTCCACACCATCGTAATTAGCGATAGCGGGGGCAGAGTTTGCGTACCGATGGTACTCGTTGAAGTACTTGTCTGTTTGAAGATGGCTAAAGGAAATCCCGTACTTTGATCCCTCAAGGCGTGGGTCAGAGGCGAGAGCAGTTTCGATTCGATGCTCATGGTTTCCCTCAAAGCCAATCCATGTGGGTTTACCCTTGCGGTGGTAGCGGTATTGGTGACGGAGTCTTTCTTGGGAGTCGTTGTAGACATCAATATCCGCCTCGTAATTCTGGGCTACAATAGCTGTGGGTTTTCCTTTGTCATACATGTTTAGACTACGCATGTCTGCACCGTCACCTAAGTCGATAACCATGTTAGGCTTGAGGTCGTAGATAAACTTACCCAACCAATCAAACCGTTCGTTACTTGCACTAGGGTCAGCATGTGCGCAGCTGAATACAAGTGTGACTTTACTTTTACTCATCGTGTTCTCCTACTATGCGCCATTCCTCTAGGGACAAGTAGTAGTCCAAAGAGACAACAGCGAGTGGTTTCTTTCTATCCCCTCGGATAACAAGGAGTGGTTCGTATGAACCAGAGGCTTTCTCTGCCTGTTCGTAAGGACCGTAGACTGCAAACTTAGCGTAGCTTTTACACTCGATGCTAACTGGCATGTACTTACGGGCAGCAGGGGAGAGCTGTACGTCTTCTCCTCCTTGCCCCATACCAGTAGACTTAACGTCATCCTCCGCTATACCCCGAGGAGTAAGCAGAGCTATGAGTTTATCCCGTACGAGTTGTTGAAGTTTCCGTCCCTTGGCCTTGGCACTAGATGTTGTTATTGCCATTACCAAATCTCCTTGTTAATCTCTGGTACCTGCGGCAGCTTAGCTACGTGAGTAAGGTGAGATGGGCCACCTGAGTACTGGAAAGTACGTAGACCAGGGTAGCACTTCTTCTTACGGAAGCAGTAAGTACACAGCGTTGACAACTTCATGTTAGGTGAAGTCTTTGATTGAGGAACAGGAGCAGCAATGTCAGGGATGGGTGGCATAGGACCACGTACCATGTCCTTCTTGTGTTGTACCTCTGCCTCCTTGTGGGGTAGCCGAGCGGTGAAGTCGTGTACGTCGAGACACAACTCGAAGCGGTTCTTCTTGATGACAAGAAAAGCTGCCTTGTTCTTCTCGGTAACCAGTGGATCGTCTTGACCAGCATAGAGGTAGGAACTAAGCTGACTACAGTAACCGAAGGGATCGTTAGAAGCTAGGTCCCCACGCTTAAACTTCTCGAAGGAGAAGTCACTAGCAGACTTAACGTCAACAAGCCACCCGTCGATAACACAGTCACGGTGACCCTTGATACCGTTAACGTAGAGAACATCTTGCTCTCCTTGTACGTCGTGGCCTGCTGCCTTAGCAAGGGCAATCACTAGGGCTTCCAGTAGATCACCATAGAAGAACGTACCCTTGAGTTCAGCGTTGATTACTTCCTGTTGGTCAGGCTCGTTTACCTTGGACCACAGCTGGCGTTCGCAGGGTTTGCCGATACCGGAGAGACTAAGGGTATCCCTAGGCTTCTCCGGTACACCGCCAAAGCGTTCACTAGCTACCTCAGAGATTGTATCTGCAAGGTACTTAGTGATCGCTTCATCCCACCCGCCTTCCCCGTCAACCACCTTCATGATATCAGGGATAAGTGTGTGGATATTAGGCATCATCGGAGACCTCCTCTGCGTCTTCAACTTGATTAGCTACCGTCTCAAGCCAGTCAGTACTGATGTCACGAGTAGCAAGGCGCTCCATCTCCTCAGGCTTAAGCATGAAGGACAGTGTCTCACTTAGTGAGTCATAGAAGGGGATGTGAGCAGGGTCGTTAGCTGCCTCGATATCCTCCAGTACCGTGATGAGACGTAGTGTTACAGTGGTGTCTAGTTGCATCATCATCTGTGCTGCATAGTTTGGACTAGTATTCATTTTGTATTCCTTATTCTGTTGTAAAGACGTAGAGGAGGACAACAAACACGATGAATGCTGCTGTCCCCCCTACTGCTCCGTAGCTTGCTGCAAGGGCAAACGTCATTCAAAGTACCTCTCATACAGGAAACAACAAAGTAAAACTGACGCTACAAATAGTCCAAACATGGTGGCTATAGCAGATGCGACAGCGAAGACAGTCTGAAAAAGTTCGATAGGTGTAAGCATCAGTATGGTTCCCTAATTGTGTATGAGTTGAGGTTACGTATGACATCAAACTCTGAGCCGTTAACCATTGTACGAATAGCAAACTCAGAGCCAACCTGTTGGTCAGGGTTCTGTAGCTGCACTTGGAAGACAGCGTTTAACGCAGCCCCCATTGTTTCCGGTGGTACGTCTAGGATTACTTTTTCCATAGTGTATCTCCTATACCAAGCACCTCTGTCCCAACAGAGGACATGTCTCCAGCCTTCCAAAACTCTTGTATATTCAAAAGTTTTACTTGGGCTTTTTGTAATGCAAGGTCACTCTCTCGTATCGTATCTGCTTGAAACTTAAAAGCATCAGAAGACACTGAGTCAAGATTGTCAAATCTAACCTGCAGCTCCTCTAGTTGTGTTTTGTAGTCAGTCATACTATTCTCCATTAGAACGGCAGCTTGGCAACACCAGAGTCACCTTCCATAGGGGGGAGAGCTACGTGTTCAATAACTCGAACACCTTCCATACGAGTACCTTTGCCAAGCTTAGTGTCGTACACTGTGTAGGCAATCTCAAGTGTAGAACCGTTGCCAATCAAGGTACCGTCCCATGCTTGCTTGTCTGCATCAACAACCTGAGGTGGACCACCAAAGGCAGGGATAGTGGGGTGAGTATGCTTACGTTTGAACTTGATGGACATACCTTCGTCGGTGGCTTTAGGTGTGGTACGAGCACCAGTAGCTACGAAGCTGTCTAGTTCTTCCTTGTCAACGGTGAGGTCTACAACGTAGGCACCCCCTGGTCCGTGGAAGTCTACGTTAGCGTCTTTGTTGTGAGCGAATACTTTTGCCCACATTGCTGTGCCTGTGATGTACTGAGTAGTAGATGCCATGTGTTAATCCTTATAGCTATCTTTGTTTCTATACGCTAATAGTAAGTTAGTCTTAGGTGTGTGTCAAGGGTCTTCTCGTTGAGGAGACAGGAATACCTTCAGTGTCTTTCCTGAATCCTGTATACTAAACTCCATTACCCCTACCGTCGGATGGACGTATGGCCTACCGTTCTGGTCGATAACCTCAAAGCGAGTTACGGCGGGGTATACTTCTTCTATCGTATCCATTGTGTTCTCCTTAGTGTGTGTGTCAAGTGCTTAAGAGGTTATAACCCAATCAATATCCATATAGTCTACATCGGTACCTACGAGGCTGATCTTGTCGCCATGAATATTCTTAAGGGAGTTAAACGTAGGTGCAATGTTCATACGCATAGTGTTTGAATCTTTGCTGCAGTTGTAACAGCTACCAGAGCTACCAAAGAAGTAGTAGTGATCCTCATCTTCGTCCACCCTGACAATACCGCTGTTCATTCGCCAGCTATCACCTGTGGTGTAGCCTCCTGACCAGCCGCCCAGCACCCTATAGTGAGGGTCATCACCTTTAATCTGCACGATAACCCAGTTGTCTGGTCTGTACTCACTCATCTTGTTCTCCTTAGTGTGTGTGTTTCTCTAGGTAGTCTATAGCTTTCTGTAAACCTTCAACTGTGTCTCCAAGGCTGCCAATACTCTTGTTACACATACGACATAACAAACCTCTTACTTCTTTAGTAGAATGACAGTGATCAACGCAGAGGTAGGTCTCTTTATTAGGCTCACCACAACATCCGCATAGTCCTTCCTGTTCTTTGTACATCCTCTCGTAGTCTTCAGGGGTAATACCGTATTTAGTTTTTAGCCATGACTTTCTCTGTTGAGTTATGAAGTTAGGGTTTGCCTTGTTTTTAGCAACGTGACAGACTTTACAGTCTGGGGTATAACCATCCTTAGCAGATTTCTTTCTAAAGAAGAAGTTGAAGGTTGCTGGTTTATACTCCTTACAATGCTTACACCGTTTATCAGTGGGTTTCAAGCCAAGACCTCCCTACTCGTGTCTCACCAGACATTGGACAAAACAATCCGAGTTCTTCTCCTGTAGCTACAAGAGCTTTACACTGTAGGTAACCTACTCTTTCTGCTTCTTCATACGTCCCACAAACTTCTGTTTGGTACTCATCGTGAACCAGATTGACTTGCTTGAAGTTCAAGCCATCCTCTGTGCACCACTTGTCCCATAGCCAGTTGGCTCTCTTCATGATTACAGCCTCTCCATTCTGCAGGTAACCTGCTAACATTAAGTACTCTGAGGGACAGATAACTTTTCTACCGTCGAAACCTTCAAAGAAACCTCGGGCTGCATCCCTACGGATAAGTCCTGATTTAAGTTTCCCAAGTCCCTTGGTACGGTCAACGAAAGAATCCACCGCCCCCTTCGCCTGTCGTGTTGTACAGCCCAGGATTCTAGCGACCTTGCCGTTTCCTGCCCCGAGTAGCCAAGCATAGATAAAAGTCTTGGCGTGGTCGCGAGTAAGGTGATCAAGTCCGAGTGCTGCACGGTTAACGTTGTGGATATCTGTCCCATCTTCCTTCCTCCCTTCAGTGATAGCTTGTACGTACTCGTCGTTCTTAAGGTAGTGAGCTAAGATACGTAGCTGGATAGACTCAGCGTCTGTACCTACTAGCCAGTTGCCTTCGTCCACTGTGAACATAGCTCGAAGCTTACCGTCGAACCTCTCCTTAACAAGGTCAACAGCAGTGACTGCTTCCCCATGAAATGGTGAGGAGATATTAGCTAGGTTAGGAGACGAGTGAGACATACGGTGGGTCCATGCCCCGATATGCCAGAAGTTAGTGCGGATACGTCCATCACTCTCACACTCCCTGATACGCTCCTCTAGTGGCTTTAGTCTACCGTTGAGGCACAACCACTCAGCAAGGTCACGAGCACCCTGAGGGGCTGTGCTTGGGAGTGTCTCAAGGTTCTCATCGCTTACCGTCCAGCCGTAGTGCTCGAACTCTTCCTTCTTAGCGTCATACGTCTCCTGAGTAAGGACTTTCTTACCCCACTTGTCACCTACTGCACCCCGTTGAGAGAACTTATAGTGTGACTTAGACTTCTCAGTAGGGCTCCACCCTGCATCCCAGAGTTTATCAATACGATCCATATGTGACCCAGGGTTAAACGATACCCAATCGAAACACAGCAGCTCATCACCGTCGATCACAGTCTTAGGGAAGTTATCCATAGCGTTAGCTGTGGTAGCGTAGAGCTCACCGTCTGCCTTAGTACGGTACTGGATACGGTGAACCTCCTTAAGCTCAGGTGGGAAAGCACGTTGCATCCCTGCGCTAAGTTCGTCAAGTCTGTCTTGTATCTGAGGTAGGACTTCGTTAGCTAACTGAAGGTTGAACTTGAAACCATTGTCGTGCATCTTCTTACACAGCATAGCCATCCGGTGCTCAGTCTCTATAGACATAGCCCAAGCAGGATCATCGATGTACTTCTTGTACTTGTTGTATATCTTTGTGCCTAGGTCTACGTCATCCTTACAGTAGGACAACATCTCAGGGGTGTATTTCTCCCAGTCGTTGAAGACTGTCTTGGCTTGCCCAAGGGAGATACCGATCTCGTCTAGCCCGTGACCGTTGTACCCCATGTAGTTAACAAGGCGAGACACAACAAAAGTATCACAGATTTTAAAGGGATCAATCACGGTGGACCCGAGTAGTCTGTTTATCACGGGACCATCATAGCTTATACCGTTGTGGAATACCCAACGGTCTACTGTCTTTGCGTAGTCAATGAAGGTGTCATACCCTGAGTTGAAGTCCCACGTTTTGTAAGACTTAGCTCCTAGTTCCTTGTTGACCACACACCACAGATTGTCAGGGTCGAGACCATCTGTTTCGCAATCCGAGACTACTACTAGGGTCATGTCCTACTCCTTTACAAAACCTATTTCTTGTTTACACGTGGTGGGGTTCCAGTAAACAGTCATCGTTGAGAGGTCGCCCACTTTATACCCAAAGCATTTTACTTTACGAATGTTTAGGTAGGCGGTTAAGCTGGGTGGTTTCTGTGGGTAGTTGTCCATTAGAACTCCTTCTCTGATAGCGTGAAAGATTCGGGGTGAAATTCTAGCATACCTCCGAAGCCTGTTGGCCCGACGGGTCGGTTCTTATCTACAAGGAGCTGTGTTGTGTTCTTAGTCTCCTCATCAGCGGCAAGCTTATCACGGCTTAACTTGATGACAACACTGGCTCGCTTACCAATCATACGACAGTCACGTATCTGCCCATCGTCATTCTCGTGAGCAATAGACACGATACCTACCCCTAACTCAGTGGCAAGACGGGCAAGCTTAGTGGATAGTTCGCTAAGCCAACCCTCGATACTTGAGTCACTCTGCCGTGAGTAGGCTAGGTCTTGGATAGGTTCAAAGAACACGTACCGGCAGCCACATACCTCAGCGAAGTACCTGATCTGCTCGAGGATAGACATAGGATCGTCGTCTACACTCAAGGTAAACTGGTAGAAGTTCTCACGATCAGTGAACTCTTTGATAGCTTGGAGCACTTCATCCTCGGGTGTCCCTTTGTAGCTAGGTAGATACACAATCTCTTCGTCTCCATCGTCTTTCTTGATTGTCTCAGTGTCTTGTAGTGTGACATCTTTGTTCAAGAAGTACGACGCAAGACCTAGGAGACTGCGCTTCTTTGTCTCCTCAAGGTGCATGATAGCGATAGGGACAGTAGGGTGGTTCGCAAGGAGGTTATGTTCTAGCTTACGCATCAACTCTGTTTTTCCCACGCCCTCTGGAGCAGTGAACACAGTGAAGTGGCCCTGCATTAACCCAAGTAACCGTGAGTCAAGGTCCTTGATACCAGTAGGGATATACATGGAACCCTTGTCGTCACGGATAATCTTCTCGAACTGGTCCGTAGTGTTGAACACGTTATCCGGTACGTACTTCTGTCGGTTGATCCAAGCAAACTTAAAGTCTGAACCCTTGCCAGCCTGAAGGTACGCAGAGGCATCCTTATGAGTAGACATGTTGACACGGTAGCAACGCCCAGGGAATGCACGCTGGAGAATCTCTGCGCTCTTGTTACCTGCTTCGTCGTTGTCGGTAGCGAGGATGATAGCAGAGAAAGCTTTAATGTAGTTGTATGCCTCTTTGTTCTGGAGGACAGACTTAACTGAGCCAGCAGAGGGGAGAGACACAACAGGGTACGTTTTACCTAGCAGTTGGTAAGCAGCGAGAGCATCCTCTTCACCTTCAGTAATCGTCAGGTACTTAGAGCTACCTGCATTGAACTTGTCCATACCAAAGAGGTGATCGTTGGTGAACCCGTAGTTCTTAGAGAAGTCCTTAGGTAGGATACGTGTCTTGGGGCGGTGAGGGTAAGGGTATACTCGGGTGACTGGGTCACCGCTCTCAGACATACCTGTCTGCACCCCGTAGAACTTCTCTACGTCACCGTCTACACCTCGCATTGGGTGATACTTAAGCGTTAGGTCTGTCGTCATAGGCTTGTATTCCTTTCGTTCTACTGGTTTCTCGTGAGTAGCCTCGCCGTGTGCAGACGTATCACATGAGTGGCAATAGCCTGAGCCGTTAGCCCACACTGAGTAGCTACCTCCTGCTCCACACGAGGGACAGGTACGGTGTGTCTTGATAGGGGGTGTGCTTTGTTTCATGTCACTCCTTGTAATCTTTCTAACTCCAGCTGCCCTGCTGCTGTGAGGTACGCATGACCTAAAGCCCAACTTGTCAACCCCTCTCGTGACAGCTCACAGTATTTTGAGTAGTGTCTCTTGTGGTCGGCACTCCCTGAGGCAAGGAGCAGTAGTCTTTTCTTATCAAGGTCAGTCATTTTGTTCTCCTCCGTGAGATGATAGTGTGGTCTCCAACACGAGGTTTAAAAAGGAGAGGTAAGGCAAGAAACATACTTCCTATTAAGGAAATAGGTCCCAAGAGGGCAAGCCATCTAGCATGGCGTCGTTCTCCCTTAGTGTAGTCGAAGCCATCTGTCCACCAGTACTCGTACAGAGGTAGGTGTAAAGCGCCGAGAGCAAACCAGATGATGATAGCGATGATGATTTCCATAGTTATTTCCTTCTTTGTGATAGCGCAGTAGCTGCACCTTTCAATGTGTGCTTCATATAGGGGTTAAGACTCGCAATGTTCTTGTGTCCACTTACATTCATGATACCGACAGCATCGACCCCTGCTTCAACAAGCTCAACGATCGCGGTCTTCCGTAGTAGCCCTAGTTGGAGATCGGGGTGCAGTCCTGCTGTGTCCCGGAGGGTAACAAACTGTGTGTTCATCTCTGCTCTGCTCATCGGGTGGTACACTGAACCTCTTGGTGTCTGGTGAGGGACGACATACTTTTGGAAACCCCACTCGTCTTGTTGTGTTAACAACATGGTACGTAGTGGTTCTTCAATAGGTAGGTGGACAGTAGCACCACGCTTAGTCTGACGTATAGTGATACAGTTAGTATCAAAGTCTACCTGCTCCCATGTAAGAAGGGAGATATCAACAGGCCTCTGTGCATACTCATAGCACATGTGAGCTAGCAGGGTGATGTTTCTTAGGGTAAACCCTTGGTACCCTACCTCAAGCAACTTCTCTACCTCTCCTTGCGTCCATATACGTGTGGTAGGTTCATGCTTCAGCTTCCGTACCTTAGCCATTGGGTTGTTAACGAGTAGCTCAATGCTCACTGCGTAGTTCAACAACACTGACAAGATACGTGCCTTGGTGTTAGCTGTGGAGACAGACCCTTGCTCGGTCCACTTAGTGTAGAGGTCACGGCATAGCTTAGCGTCTACCTCTGTCACCTTTATGTCGCCAAAGGTCTTACTGTTTACTGAGGTGGCTAGGCATAACCCTAAGACAGACTCGTATTGTTTCTGAGAGGAACCAGCCAGTTGCCCGAAGTAATCAGTACGTATATAGTGGTTGAACAGGTGAACCATGAGAGAGTGCACACCCACCGTGCCTTCCTTGATGTCACCCTTACGGTACTGCTCAACGAGGAGGACTAACCGTGGTAACTCAAAGCGAGCTATGCGTCCATCCTCGAAGGTCTGAGACTTAGCCACACCAGCAGCAGCTACATCCTTTGGACAGTTGAACCGCCATACTTTCTTACCGTGAGCGGTGTACTCTTTGACATACTTCATCTTAGTTCGTGCATAAAACGCGCCTTAGGTTGCATACCCAGAAGGTATGCCTCATGCTCCAGTAAGCTTTTAATCTCAGTAACAGGTATGTTGTAGTCTGAGCTTTCAGCTTCACCTAGAAGGTCTTTTAGTTTCTTCGTGAATTGGTCTACGTTGTTTACCATCTTAGTCCTCCTCTTGGTAGGCAAGGTGCTCTTCAGCAGAAGGTTTGTCTGCTAGGTGCAGAGCCATGTTGATGTGATCCTCCGATACACCTTCATCGCGCAGTGTTTGAGCTGTCACTCCGTGCTTAATACGTAGGTTTATACTCTCGATAGTGTAGGTGTTTAACCTTGTAGGTTCCATGTCAGACATACTTGTTCTCCTTTTCTTTTATCCAAGTTACAATAGTAGTGTACTCTTCGGTACCTGTCAAGGACTCGTACCCCTCTCTCACCTCACACCTGTCTCCTGCTCTAGAGTTTATGTCACAGAAGTTTACTGCGTCACACATTAGATCGTAGGAGTTAGACATGACAAGAGTACCTGAGTCACCAGAGTATACCTTAGCTAAGTGTTTCATACTTCTTCTCCGTATCTTTGAGGAACTGAGTCATACCTGTGAGTCTAGGTTTGGCAGGGGTTACTAAGGTGAATGAAGACATATGGAAGGTGCCTCCCATGCTTTGACCCTGTTCGTCAATGACACTTATACGGTTACCTACCACCCCCATGACAGTGTAGATTGTAGAATAGTTGCTTACCTCGTCTCCTACTTGAAACATATCTTTTCTCCTTGACTTACAAAAGAAGTCTGCTATCTTATTATACCTAGAGTATATACCCTAAGTATTTAAAGGTTTAGAAGAGTATAACACTCAGGGTTTAATACCTAGAGTATATACCCTAGGTTGGTCGTTGATGTGTACTTGTATAGGGACCATCCATGTTACTTGAGCACTGCTTAGGTTTGAAGCCACGTAGCATCTCGTAGGTGTTCTCATGAGGAAGGTACTTAGTGATGTTACGTGTGGGCACAGTGTACAACCAAGCACTCATCTCTTCTTGCACACCTTGAGGGCGGCAGAACAAAGCCTTGTGACGTACGTGGAAAGAGGTATTGTAGTAGTAGCGGTCGAGAGACTGGATAGCCTCAAGGTTTACGTGGATGATACGCCCTGCTAAGTGTCGAGCGGGTATGTTCTTCATAGGGTTAACCTCGAAACCCTTAGTCCACTCAGGACTGGAAGGCAAGAGCATGTCGTGATAAGACCCCGGCTTGTCAGCGTCATTGATGAACGGAAGATACTTCTGCTTACTGTGCACAAGGTACTGATCTGTCTCGTGCATATCATGTGTGATGTTTGCTGCCGCAGCTAGACCTTTGTAGGTCTTGAGTTCATCCCAGATAAAGACAGGGATGACCTTGGCATACCGTAGGACAGGTAAGTCAGGGGTGTTAGAGAACCAGACGTCTTCATTGAGGTAGTCCACGAAAGAGTTAGCGTCTTCCTTAGAGGTTTCCTCTGGCTTAGTCTTGGGTTTAAAAGCTAGGAGGTTGGGCATGAGAGCACCGCCTTTACATTAAGTTTGTCTTGTAAGTCTTTGATCTGCTTATCTTTAAGTGCTCCATTGTTTACCAGAGAGGTGACAGCACGGCACTCACGATAGTGCAGAGCCAAGAGTTCTTTGATAAGAAGGATAGCATCTTCAGGCTCATCCTCTACGAGTACTTGGATAGTCTCATCAGACATTAGAGCAAGATCATCTGGGTCGTCTATCTCGTACTTCTTCATAAAGGATTGAGTGACGCAATCAGTGAAGTATTTCTTGGTGCCAGTATCCTTCGTCCCAGTAGCGGGACGACCCGTAGTAGTAGTCGTCCCAGTCTTCTTTCCCATAGGCTTATACGAACCTCCGCGAGTCACAGTGGTAGCCACACGGTGGCTTGGGTCATGGGAGTACTTGTTACTGAAGTAAGTCCCTTCATCGTCAGTGAACCCACCGTTACCCTTGGCATTGACGACGCTTGTGTTACCATACCCATCAATGAACGCAAGGACAGACGCACTGGTGAGCTGGTTGTCGAGCAAGGTATCGACGAAGGGATCAGACAGCACGTCTTCACTCGAGTGACCCTTAATCATACGCTCCATAAGGGGACGTACATAGCCCCGTACAAAGCGACGAGTGTCAGACTCCCAGCTACCTACCCCAGCAGCGGGAGGAGACCACCTAGTGAGCGTCCCATTGTGTGCTACACGCATGTCAACACCATGCGTACCCATTTCAAGCACAGGGAAGGGGTGAGAGTTACGTAACACTGTGTCACCAGCGGTAGTGTACCGGAGGTGAAGGAGTAGGCGGTCACCCTTGAACTCTCCGTGCAATAGATCATAGAGTTCTTCCTTGTCAGTAGTGATACTCCGTGTAGTGTAGAGCTGTCCTTCCATGTCAGGCACAGAGATACCCCAGCCATCGGGGTTGTTCAACACAGCTGTATCAAACTTCACTTTGTCAAGAGTGACGTTAGGTTCTCGTGTTATGATTAAGCACATTTGAGAGTCTCCTTCAAGGAACGATAAGAGTTCTTGTTCTGTTTACCCAACCAAGACTTGAAAGCGGTAGGGAAGCGACGGTTCAGGTGAGACATCGGCACCTGCTCAGTAAACTTGAGCATAGCTTCTGTTGTGTCGATAGCGTGATGCACAGCTTTGAGGCAAGGTTGACCACGAAAGACACGGACCTCAACAGTTTCCCGTGTCTCGTTACAGGCTGCGTAACGATCACTATTCTTACCTTCCCGAAGCATCCAAGCAAGGGAACGACCACGGTAACTCTCAGCAGGCTTGATGTAATGGTTACCTTTAGTCTCACGACAGGCAAGTTGAGCCGTGAATAAAGAAACATTCGAGCCTGAGGTATTCCACAAGAGCATGAACTTCTTCATGTGTGTCCGAGACAAAGGGGTGAACGCTGTCTTAGAGACATGGACGTGTATACCTGTGGTCTTAGTCTTCATGTCGAAGTTTTCTTCCCATACCATGCTCTTCTCCTTAAGGAGTTTCTCAAGCTTGTTGAACAGGGTTCTGAACTCGACCCGCATACGCCGGGGTGACATAGGATGTGAAACAATCTCGTAGCTGTTACGAAACTCTCCGCTGATACTGGAGTCAGATTTAGCAAAGATGAACGGTTCCTGAACAGGGAAGACCTCTGTCATTGTACGGTAGATATCGTCCCAAGGAATCCTTGAGTTAACCTCTAGCTCAAGACCAAAGAAACACTCTGTCTTTTCCTTAGGCATAGCCATGAACTTGTAGTCAGGACGATACGTGTAGTTCATAACCTGAGAAGGGTTACGACCACCTGTCATGGACGTACCGTTCAAACCTCTTACGTAGTCTGAGTAGTATACGTCACAAAATACAGCGGTACTCCTGTTTGTCAGAGGGAGGTTAGGTTGCTTGTAGAAACCATTAAAATGTACATACTTTTTTATGTTACCCTGAGGTTCTGTGAAGAGCACTGAAGTAGAGTCCTCTATATTCCGGAGGTTTACTTTGATTACCGGCTTAGAGAGAACCTCTTCCGGTGTGGCTAACAGTGCGCTGACACACCCAGACGTATACCGATCTACTCTTAGTTCATCTTCGTTTTTCTTTACGAAAGCTACAACAGCACCCCAAGTGTTGGTCTCAAGAGAGGCAATGAACGCCGGGTACTGAAACCAACGATCAGTATACTGCTCGATGGGTGAGCCATCAATCCTTACATAGTCAGTCATTACTCCTGACACAAGGAAGCAGTTATCGAGTTCGAGTGTTACATAGGACATGTGGTCCTCCTTACAGTAAACGCCAAGCGTTATCTTGTTTCAGAACTTTGTACCCTGACTGCTTGTCAAGCCACAACTTAAACTCTTTGAGGTAAGGGATATCCTTACGTCGAGTGATGAAGGTCGTGCAGGCATGGGCAAATTCAATAGCAGGGATCAACCTGTCTTCGGCAGCATCCCAAAGACGGTACTCAACAGTGCCTGTTCTCCCAAAACAATTGGGACGAACCATTTGCATACTCCTCATGTAGGAGTTCTGCTCTGACGTCGGCTCTTTTACCCCTGTAGAGTCCCAGCAGGAGGCCACAGCTTGATAAAGGTAACTTTCGTTGCCATTCTCTCGGCCAGAAAACTCCAGCACAAAAGCAGCAGAACTCTTACGGTTTAGCATAGACACAACCTGCTTATAGACAGACTTTACGTCAGTAGAGTCCTCGTAGTCAACCCTTTCGTTCCAGTCGGTGTGTCCTGTGTGGACGTGGATACCGCAAACATTGTAGTCAGCCACCTCTGGGCCAAGAGCACGATCCTGTAGAGCCACACCTTTAAGGAGGCCAGCAACCCTACGTGCTGTCGTGATGTTACCAAACACAGGAGATGCAAACTCTGTACCACCGCACTCAATGTGGGTACGAAAACCGTGTGTCTTGATGAAGTCTTCTGTCACACGGTTGAGGTCTACCTCAGAGTCTACCTCCCCGCAACAGTATGCGCAGTGTTCCTCTCGATAACCATCTTCGTCTATGTACCCCTCCTCCTCACAAGTACACTCTAGCTCTCGTAGGTCTGCCGGGATTTCCCATTCAAAACCAACAGAAACTTTCGTCTTACGTTTTGTAGCAACACGAGGGAAGCTTCCGCTCCGGTCTAGTGTCAAGGCCATGACCAAACTCCATTCTCTAAGGTACACGCATCGCAATACCGTGCGTTATACCAGTCAGGTTGAACGTACATCCAAGCGTTGACGTCATTGTCAAACAGCGTTATACGCCTATCATAGTGAGAGGGGTAACCCTCTAGGAAGTCAAGGCTGAGGAAAGAGTCTACACTGTCAGCCTCGTAAAGCTCACCCACTACAGGGAAGCAAAGTTTTTTGTACTGTTCTGGCACTGCGTCAGAAGGGAAAGCATAGGGAAAACCTACGTTACCAAGCACGAAGTTACCGACACTTTGAACAGCACCAAGGAACTTCGAGTGGGAAAGCAAACGGTTGTTACCGTGCCCTTCCTTGAGTGTTCCGTAGACAAAGACCCGAGGGTTAGCTTTGAACCCTTGCTTCGCTTTCTCTAGTCGTTGACCAGATTGCTGGGTGTACGTAGCCACGCCACCCGTTGTTTGTTTCGGCATCAATCATGTCCTTGTTAACTGTCAGTGTGTAGTGTATCGCTTTTGCAACACACTCTTGGCGGTAGGTCGTGGACCCATCTGAGTTGAAGGGTAGTGAGGGCGCAGAGTTAGCCTCAATGAACCATGCTTCATCATCGTGATCTACCATGATGTCTATGCCTGTGATGTTCAGCCCTGTGTGAGGGAAGACACGACAAGCAAGGTCAACCACCTTCATAGGCCAGTCGCCCCAGCGTAGGTTGTCAAACCTACCACCTTGAGCCACGTTCCATGCGACTGCCGAGGGATTCGACGGTGTCTTCTCCGCTACGTTCACCACCCTTCCGTTCATCACGTAAACCCTGTACTCCGCCTTCTTCTCGATCAAGGGTCTCGCGTAGTACCCGTTCATACTCCCTTGTGCGAGTCTCGTATTCAGTTGCGATTGAGTTAACACCTCTAGGTTCCGCCCTTGGCTGTGCTGGTGGGGTCTCACTACCCACTGTTGGTTACCCTCTGTCACTTGTGTCCAACCGGTAACTGCGCCCATACCTACGTTCATACTCGTTAACACGGGAAGCAAGCCCGTCTGATCCAGCATACTCTCTTGTAGCTTCAGGAGAAACTGTGTCTTGTTGTTCACTTGGTGTATCCCCGAAGCTAAGTTTATAAAGGACCCCCAAGCGGTAGAAGATACCGGTACCGTCGCCGTACACCCCCAGCGCAGGACGTCCGTCAAACCCTGCCCAGAAGCTAGCCTCTCGGAGATCGGGAACGTTTGATCGTTGCGCCAAACCTTGTTCGGAGTACCCAAATCCGAGAGCAAACCTGATAATGCCTTGCAAGTCGAGTGCCCGAGGCGTCTCCGTCGTACGATTAGTAGTGTCATTTGATTTCCTTCCATCTAGCTTACGCATAAACTCATTGTAATTCATTAGGTGTGCTCCCTTATGAGATAGCGAATATAGCCCTTGTCTTCCTCCGAGAGGATAACACACCCGTCATCGTCTTGTGAGTCATCGAGACTAGACCAGTAAGGAGACCCTTGAGGAGTGTATGACCATGTAAAGGCGCTTGATAATCCTACCCCTCTCTCTAGAAGTGTGTTTAAGAAGGAGCTACGTAGGCTACTCACGGAATTACCAAAGCTGTAGGACCAGTCGGGGTTGTCCTTCTCCACCTCAAGCTCTGGCTTACCGTCTTGTCTACGGAAGTGAGCAGTGATACCGAGTACTTTACGTGACATATTTACCCTCCGTATCCTTTAGGAACTGAGTCATACCTGTTAGCTTAGGTTTGACAGGGGTTACTAGAGTGAATAAACTTGAGGAAAGCCAATGGTCGCGGTAAACCTCTAGGTTTATTCGGGAAGTGGCGGCATTAACAGCAGTGACTGTGTATACCTCGTCGCCTGACCAGCACAGCACCCTGTCACCTACACTAAACAAAGGAACCACAGGTAAAGTACTTACCTGTCCCCTCTACGTAGGTCCAACTATCAAGTTTCATTGCTGCTTCAGGAGACACCTGTGACATGGCTCCAGCTACGACAGAACCCCCATCAGAGAACTCAAGCACACAGGGTTGCCGAGTGTCACCGGGTACCCTGAGTACACTCTCTTGGTGCTTGACGTACTCACGCCCTTGTACGTGCTTGTCATAGTCTTTTGAAAGCATAAGGTAAGAGCCTTCAAGCTCCCCTTTATACTTACCAACACAAAGGTGCACCGTAGATGCCTTACCCATAGCACGGAGAGTATCCACGTAGTGCATAAACTTCTTACGCTTGTGTAAGTTGTGTCCGTCATCAATAGCAAAGAGCACAAACTCTAGCATAACTTTCTCCTTGACTTAAGTTTCTTTTAGTGTATCTTATTATACCTTAAGTATACTTAGGGTATTTAAGGGTTTAGAAGAGTAGATACTTAGAGTATATACCCTAGGTTAGTCGCTGAGCAAAGACATCGCTCGTTCATTAAGAGGCTTGCCATTGACCACAAGTGAGTAGCCTTGGTGGGCAAACCTTTTATAGACACGACGGATAACTACTGTACCCATCGCTCGTGGTACCCGCTTAGCAAGACGTTCAGCTGTGTTGACGCTGATAAGTACAGAGTTTTCCATTGTTACTCTCCTAGTTGAGGGGTTACGTTGTCCTGACAAGGTGTGACACTCTCAACGAGAGGCACCACGGCACCATCTTCAGGTATCATGGGCCCTACGTACACAAACATTAAGATAGGCCCACAGCCGCCGCTGCTACGATAGCTACTTCGACGTCATCCAAAGTCTACACTCCAGACACCAAAGGGTTTACCGTCCTTGGTCTTACCCTTTAGTTTGTGTTTACCGTCCTCGTTACTATTGTATATACAAGGGTATACTCTGGCATTTGGATCGCTGAGTGAAAAACAAATAGTGCAGTCAGCAATCACAGGCTCAGGGATACGCCACATGACAACACCGTCAGGCATAGTGTGACGCTCAGCTTTCTGCGGTAGAGGTGACAACCCGTCATACACCTCCCACTGGTTTGTCTTAGGCTCAGTAACTAACTCGAAGCGATCCTCAGTAAAGACGAAGGATGATCCGTTGTTGAGACGTACACAACCTCCAGAGTCATTTAGTGCCCGGACTATGTATTCTTTACCAATGGACAGGCGGTTGGAGGCATGTGCCGCATCAACACAGCGCACCTTGTCGCCTACTCTAAACTTACTCATACCTTTTCTCCTTCATTCTGATCAGTGTTAAATCTTTATACCATTGATGAAATTGTACACACAAAACTAGACACACTGTCAGAGATGTACAGTTGTTCGATAGCTTCTTGCATACAGTCATTCAGTGACCAGAAGTCAAACCATAGTACGTAGATTTCTCCACCTACTATTTCTACCAGAGCATAGTCCATAGTTTTACCCTTTCTTAGGTTTCAATTCCATCACGTTTCTTTTCTCGTGACGTATCCAGTCATCAAGTGAGCAGCACTCTAGTACCACCTCGCCTGTAACTATGTTCAACACGGTATACACCTTCATGTTGTCAGTCTATAGAAACATCAATAGAGTAGTATTGGCCGTCGTTCAATTCTACGGTCCCTACAAAACCCAAGACGTTTACATAATGATGGGCTGGCCCATGCTCTATTACACAATCTGACTCTACAACGGACCAGATATTCTCTGAAGGAATACCAGCTTCAAGACAACAAACACGGGACGTAAAGTAATCACCGTTTTCATCTCTCAATTCTTCGTAGGGGAACTCTTTGTGCACGTTAGACATATCTTATCCTTTCGTAATGCCCTTGATTAGCATTAACCGTAGGTTAATTACAGTTAAGCTGCGCTTAACCAGACACAAAAGGCCCACCGTGTAACAGTGAGCCTCATAGTACAATCATGGGTGTGACTTAGAAGTCAGGTTCAACCGCTGGCAATGCTGCAAGCAATGCCTTAGCACTAGCTACTAGCTCAGCAGGGATATCATCATCTGTGTTACGCTTGGTCGCATCAGTCACGGCGCTACGCTTTTCAGCAGCAGCGATCAACTGTGCAAACTTAGCCTTGAAATTAAAGGCGACAGGCGGAAGATCAGGTGTGAAGTCAAAGAGATTGTTAGCCTTGCATTCACCCCATTGCTTCTCACTCATTTTTGTCCGGCTATAGGCAAACACCTTTTCACCGTCTTTGTTATCCACTAAAGAAAACCCGCAAAAAGAGTCACACCAATTCACAAGTTTCTGTTTGTGTGCCGGGTCAATATTGTTCAACAGGTCAGTCATACGTTCAGCAGCAATATTTGCAGCACCGGCCTTTGCCCAATTCAGTGTGATTGACACCGCAAGTTTCTGGATGTCAACACGAATAGACTTAGAACGCTGTCCAACGCTTTTGATACCAGCAATAATCTGAGCATCATCCATCTTGAAAGTAAAAGTAGTCATTTTATACACCCCTTGATTGTGTCCAAGGAACGACACACCATGCGACGTTCCATAAGACACAATCGAAACACAGCCAAACAAACACCACCTGTTAGGGTAGTGTTAACGCTTTGGGCGTCACGTTCGGTAGTGTTAAGATTGTATTGTCTCATTATGTAAGGCGTTTGGGGGTTAGCCCGTTGCGTTTACATATATATATCCTTTGTTAGACTTGATCGCGCACCTATCGACTATGGGTCTAAGCGTACAAGGCAACCAACCTTTGAAAGATTGATTGACACTCATACGACAAGGGAAATCCATTGCGATAAATGCTTATAGCTAACGCTTGTTCGGGCCGTGGCTCTTAACCAGACTTTTTTGCAAGGTGACACAACATCACACCGACCGAACACTGTGCACACTGTTGAAAATGTGAAGCGGACCAAGTGAACCCCTAGGGGAAAGCCTTGCGACCCTTGTATGTGTCCATGCGCTAGTGAGGCGCTTACCCCTAGGACAAAGGGAACCCTGAACAGGGTGGAACTATAAAGAGCGTGGGGACTAAGGGGACCGTCCACCGTTGGTCGTTTCGTAAGACATTAAGACCATGAAACTGACTTCCCGGTCAAACGTTTTTATTATTGTGTGTTATCAAAGACTTATAGGGTGATAGGTCAACAGTGCTGACGTACCGCTAAGGTTGTGATGTAATGATTTCAATAGGTTACAAGCCGAATCAGTAAGAAGTGCTGACCTATTATTATTTTAATTTAATTTCACAGTGTCCAGTTGCGAATGGCTCGCAAGTAAACCGCCTAGATGTTTTGTAGAACGCATGACGCGCGAATCAGAACCTTAGCAGAATGACCAGTGCTAAGATTGCATAAGAGTTATGCGCCCAGATCATAGCTGACGGGCTAAGGGAGAACAAGTAGTGAACAAGTAGTGAACAAGTAGTGAACAAGTAGTGAACAAGTAGTGAACAAGTAGTGAACAACGTCCACCGTGTACCGGGTGTGTACCGAGCATACATAACCCAAGCCAAACTGTTATAGTATAACATTACGTACCCTAAAGTACAAAATAATGGGTATACACGATAGCTAATTGTGTAAATTAGTGTGTTATATCAGTGGCTTAGCTAGTAGAATGACGCTGTTTATACTGTGAACAACGTTCATGAACTACGTGCAAGCCATGGGTGCAGGGGCCACCGGGGTGCCGTACGTTATTTATATACACCCGTTGACAGCGGGGAGTATTTTTACATTATGGTAAGTACTTTAGCCTGGTTAGTGGCTAGTAGTATAGACATAGAGAACAACTAGTAGCTCTTTACGGTGTAAAAGGTTGTAAAGTGTGGTAATTTGATATCTCAGTAGGAGGAGATTCTCAGGAATGACAAGAATAGGAGAGACAGGTGGGGCGCGATAGGGTTTGAAAAGTGTGAAGTAGCTTGTGTGGGGAACTTGGGTGGTAAGTAGATTAGAGATTACTTACTCTAGGTAAATAAATCCTAAGGTAGCCCTTGACAACCGGGGCTACATGCACTATATTATATACTATAGGTATACATGTGGTATAACAGAGTTTATACTCAGAGTATTATACCTTCTTATACTCCTCTAAACTATACAAACCCTAAGTAGTATACTCTGGGTTTATACTCTAGGTAAGAGATAACCTTTCTTGTCATCAGAGGGGAAGTAACGGTTGACAAGACAGCCAAAGTAGATATAACTAGGAAGAAGAAAATGTACTACAAAAGTGAAAATGTCATTGAGGAGTTTTACATGAACCTCCTTGACCAAGACAACAAAGACCGTATTCACATTCCTATGTCTGATGTCTTCTACGTACGCGAAGCGATACGTGTCGATACTGGGGTGGAGTACACCCTAGATCACGTTGAGTGGGCTATGCGCAAGGAAGGGTTTTTAAAACCCAGTGACTGTTACAAACCAAGTATGAAAAGAGAGTGGGACACATGAGCTACAACTTATCAAACAAAAGCCTTGGGAGACTTGAAGGTGTTCACCCTCATCTCGCTGCTGTCGTCAAGCTTGCTATTACGCTAACTGACCAAGACTTCTTAGTCCTCGAAGGACTCCGTACTGTTGAACGTCAGAAGACGCTGGTCGCTAGGGGTACCTCACAGACAATGAACTCCCGTCACATCAAAGCTGCTAACGGTTACGGCCACGCTGTAGACCTTGGGCCTTACCCTCTCTCTTGGGACTGGAAATACTTCTACCCTATTGCTGACGCTATGAAGCTTGCAGCTAAGCAGCTTGGTACTCCGCTTGAGTGGGGCGGTGACTGGACTAGCTTCAAAGACGGACCACACTTCCAGCTCCCTTGGAGCACATACAATGGTAAATGAATCCTGGCACCTCTCAAAGGCAATACCTGTCACACTGATCCTCTCGATCATCCTACAAACAGTTGTCCTTGTCGTGTTCCTTACAAACCTTGCGAGTAACGTAGCTAGCAACAGCGAGGACATTACCCTGATCCGCGCTGACAAAGATATCTTAGAACGTACGGTACAGAGCCAAGAGGTTACCCTCGGACGCATTGATGAAAACATTAAGAGGTTGTTAGAATATGTTAACTAAAAAAACTTGGTCAAGAGAAACAGCTGCTTTACTGCTGGCTATTCTCTGCTGGACTGTCTACCAGGAGAACGTAGCCCTTGTCACAGCTATCATCTGGCCCTTCACAACGTACGCTGCTGTTGCCTTTGGCCTTAAGCGTGCTGATGAGTCTGGGAGGCTGTTCGGGTCTAAATCCCCTGAGCCTTCTTTCGGGGGGTGGTCCCAACGTAGCGGCCAACACCCAGTTGGGCCAGGAGAACGAACAGACGGTAGGCCCCAGGACTTCCAACGAGCAGAACATAGTCAGACCGAATGCCAGAGACATAACCCAGACTGCTGACGAAGGTGTGAAGGCTGATTCGATAGAGAGAGTCACTGTACAGAACGTACCTCCTTGGGTCCTGGTGTTATTGGTACTAGGGTGGCTACTCCCCTCGCCTGGGGAGATTGGAAGAAAGGTTAGGTCGATATGGCAAAAGACTCAAGACTAGAACGAGCTGGAGTATCAGGTTTCAATAAACCTAAACGCACTCCTAGTCACCCTAAGAAGTCACATGTCGTCGTCGCTAAAGTAGGTGATAAGATCAAGACAATTAGGTTTGGCGAGCAAGGGGCAAGCACCGCTGGTAAGTCTAAGGCTGGTGAGTCAGATAAGATGAAAGCAAAGCGTAAGAGCTTTAAAGCAAGACACGGTAAGAACATAGCTAAGGGCAAGATGTCTGCGGCGTATTGGTCCTCGAAAGAGAAGTGGTAAGGAACCAGACTATGAACAAGAAGATGAAAGAAACGATGGACAAGAAATCTAAAGCCAAACCTAAGGGCATGGCTAAAGGTGGTTACGCTAAGGGAGCTACTAAGTCTATGTGCAAAGCTCCAGCTAAGAAGGGAAAGAAGTAATGGGTACGTTTTTCGCAGTAGTAGGGGTTGTGGCCCTAGTCGTTGTAGTTGTCTTGTTCCTTGGACTTGTTGTCCTAGCGAACAAAATGAGTGGGTAAGACATAACGTACGAGTAGATAAGATAGATCAGTCTGCTACGACTAACAACACTAGCTCGATCCTACTCATCGTAATAACTATTCTAGGTTGGTTAGCTCCATCACCTAACGAGATAGCCCGTAAGATCAAAGTAATGCTTAAGAGGAATACCTAACATGGCAATCACATCAATCCCGTCAGCTACCTGGACTTCTGTCCTGACAACATCAGCAGACACTGCCTTTCAGAACCGTGGTGGTTCTGTTATGTACCTCACTACAGTAGCTACAGGTTCGCTTGACCTAGAGGACGGTATCGCTGTCCCAGTGGGCGGGGTAGTAGTGGTAGGTACTGGTCTTGCAGTATCTGTTAACTTTCCCCAGGGCTCCGGCTCTGTACACTCAGTAGGCATCTAATGTTTACAGTCCCTAACTCAGCTAACGCTCGACTACGACTCAGCGCTATCCCTTGGGTTAGTAGGATTGCTGGTAGTAGCGTCTTCTCCGTCACGTCCCTATTCGAAGGCGGCACGGAAGGCGTGTTATTTGAAGCCTTCGACATTGACACGTTGTTTCAGGTTTCAGATGGCACCACACCTGTAGCTGTGGCAACCGATCCAATAGGATACTTTGGCGACAAGTCAGGCAACGGCAACCACGCCACGCAAGCCACACCCGAAAGGCGACTGACATACCAAACTAGTCCCGACCGTGCCACGCTGGACAAGGATGGTGATCGCCTTATTGTAACAGTACCAACTGGCGGGTTTACAGGTACGATGGTTCTGGCAACGGACCAAGGAACTGCAAGCTACGGTGTTACTATACCTGCGGGATCGTATGATATTGGCGCTAGGAATGGCCAGTATTTCCCGGGCAATGCAATCATCGGGCAGTTAATCCGCGACGGGGCTTTGAGTGCGGGGGAAGCGGCTGCGACAGAGGCTTACTTTGTGGCAAACGGCGCGACTGCCAGCTATGGGGCTGTGACGAGCTTTAACAGTTTCTGGCGGAATTGGTCGGTACTCACAAGTTTCCCTCTGATCGACACGTCAGCGTCGGATAACTTCGACAGGACTTGGCAGGACTGCATCAGTCTGGCGAGTTTCCCTCTGATCGACACGTCAGCAGGGACTAGTTTCAGTTTGGCTTGGCAGGACTGCATCAGTCTGACGAGCTTCCCTCTGATCGACACGTCAGCGGGGATTAACTTCGAGAGGACTTGGCGTAACTGTACCAGCCTAACGAGCTTCCCTCTGATCGACACGTCAGCGGGGATTAATTTCAATTTGGCTTGGCAGAGCTGTTCCAGTCTGACGAGTTTCCCTCTGATCGACACATCATCGGGGACTAGTTTTAGTTCTGCTTGGCGTAACTGTACCGGCCTGACGAGTTTCCCTCTGCTTGACACGTCAGCGGCGACTAGTTTCGACAGAGCTTGGCAGGACTGCTCCGGACTGACGAGTTTCCCTCTGCTTGACACATCAGCGGCGACTAGTTTCATTTCGACTTGGCAGGACTGCTCCGTACTGACGAGTTTCCCAGCTAATGCCTTCGACAATATAAGTGGTGGGGACTTTACCGACGCATTTGTAAACACCGAACTGACGCAAGCCAGCATCGACAACATTCTGGTGTCGCTTGTTGCGTCCGGTATATCCGCAGGGACTCGTGTGTTTGACCAGTCGGGCGGCTCTGCCCCTTCGTCAACTGGCGAGGCCGCTATCACCACACTCCGGTCACGCGGCTGGACCGTCACAGTTACAGGAGGGTTCTGATATGAGACGATGTCTAACCAACAAGGAGTTTTAAATTATGGCTAGAGAACTAACAGACAAACAACAAGCTTTCCTTGACGTCCTCTTTGAAGACGCTCAGGGTAGTTTTGTTGAGGCTAAGAAATTAGCAGGCTACAGTGATAACGTAGGTACGTCCTCTATCGTAACTGCTTTAGAAGACGAGATAGCGGAACTAACTAAGAAGTTCCTTGTCTCCACTGGGGTTCAAGCCGCATGGGCTATGAAGTCTGTGATGGAGTCTCCAACTGATCTCGGTAATAAAGAGAAGATGGCAGCTGCTAAAGATTTCCTAGACCGTGCAGGACATAAAGGCACTGATAAAGTAGAGATCAAAGCTGAGTCACCTATCTTTATCCTGCCCCCTAAGGTTTAGTGCTTGACAATGGAGGCGTAAATGGCTAAAATAACAACAGAGTTTAAGTTACCTAAGCCTTCTTTAGGGCCTGACGGTTACAGGTTCCTACCAGTAGTACGTGTAGGACGAGTAGTGCCTTTCGGATACGAGCAAGACCCAGACGATAAGGACATTCTCCTCCCAATCGAGGAAGAACTCCTCCTGATGGAAAAAGCTAAAGGCTTCTTGAAGCAATACAGCTACCGTGATGTAGCGAACTGGTTAAGCACAAACAGTGGGCGCTATATCTCCCACTCAGGTCTAATGACAAGGGTTAAAAGTGAGCAACAACGTACGAAAGAGTCTGCAAACTACCGCTACCTCGCCCGATGCTACAAAGAAGCGTGTGAAAAAGCCCAGCACATCGAAGAAAGAAGCCTTGGTCGAAGAGAAACCACAGGTAATGGTACCGACTCAACCGATTAAGGTCCCTGCTAAGGTTAAAGCCCCTGATGTAGACGTTAAGAAGGCTATCTCAGTAATATTTGAGGCTAACCCTGGACCACAAGAGGACTTCCTAGCGTCATCAGAACAAGAAGTGCTCTATGGTGGGGCAGCTGGAGGTGGTAAGAGCTACGCAATGGTGGCTGACCCTGTTCGTTACTTCAATAACCCTAAAGCTAACATGCTTCTGGTTCGTCGCTCTACAGAAGAGCTAAGAGAACTTATCTCTGTTTCTAAAGACCTGTACCCTAAGGCTGTGCCTGGGGCTAAGTTCCTTGAGAGGGAGAAAACCTGGATCATGCCTAGTGGTGCAACACTGTGGATGTCCTACCTAGACAAAGACGACGACGTACAGCGTTACCAAGGGCAGGCCTTCAACTGGATTGGCTTTGACGAGCTAACACAGTGGCCTACACCCTACGCTTGGAACTATATGCGTACTCGTCTCCGTACAGCTAAGGGTTCTGGCCTACCGTTAATACAACGAGCTACTTCTAACCCTGGTGGCTCAGGTCACGCTTGGGTTAAGAAGATGTTTATCGACCCAGCACCGTATAACGAAGCATTCTGGGCTGCTGACCATGAAACTGGTGACACACTGGTATGGCCCAGCACGTCTACTTACGCTGTTGCAAACGACCTAGTAGGAACACCAATGCTAAAGCGCAGGTTTATTCCTGCCACCTTGTTTGACAACCCATACCTCGCAGACGATGGTATGTACGAAGCTAACCTACTGTCTATGCCAGAGCATCTACGGCGACAACTTTTAGAAGGAGACTGGGACATTGCTGAAGGCGCTGCTTTCCCCGAGTTCAACCGCAAGATACACGTTGTGGAACCTTATTCTATACCAGACAACTGGACTAAGTTCCGCGCTGCAGATTACGGGTATTCATCTTACACAGGGATTCTTTGGTTCGCTGTAGACCCATCCGATGAAAAGCTTATAGTCTACCGTGAACTGTACGTTAGTAAGGTCCTTGCTGAGGACTTAGCCGACATGGTCCTTGAGCTAGAGAGAGGAGAGAAGATACGCTACGGTGTTCTCGACTCATCCCTTTGGCACAAACGAGGAGACACTGGCCCTAGTATCGCTGAGAGAATGATTGTTAAGGGTTGCCGTTGGAGACCAGCAGACAGGAGCGCAGGCTCTAGGGTTTCCGGTAAGAACGAGATACACCGCAGACTTCAAGTAGACCCAGACACAGAGGAACCAAGAGTAGTCTTCTTTAGCAACTGTAAGAAAACTATCGAGCAGCTTCCTCTCATACCTCTCGACAAACGAAACTCAGAGGACGTAGATACTAACTCAGAAGACCACCTCTACGACGCCTTCCGCTACGGTGTTATGACGAGACCTCAGAGCGGCTACTTAGACTCACCTATTCAAGAACCATACACACCAGCAGACAGCGTTATGGGATACTGACATGAGGGTATGCAATCAATGTAAAGAGGAAAAGAGTCTTGATTGCTTTTACAATGTAAAGAGTTTTCCCCTTGGTAAAGCCTATACTTGCAAACCTTGTTCAAGGACTAGATCAACAGAGTGGAACAGAGGTAACAAAGAACGTAAGTCCAAAGCAGGTGTAAAGCACTACCAAGACAATAAAGAAAAGTACATGGAACGAGCACAAAACAGCACGTGGAAGGAAGACAACAGAGAGCGAGTTAACGAGACAGCAAGGTTACGAGACAGGGGTGGTAGTGGAGCTGCAAGAGTAGCTAAGAGAAGAGCAGCGGTACTCCAACGAACACCCACCTGGGCTGACCATACGAAGATAAAGTTAATTTACAAGCTTTGCTCAGCTATAGGTAGACTCAAGGGTGAGGCATACCACGTTGATCACAGGATTCCACTTCAGGGTACTGACGTCTCAGGCCTGCACGTAGCAGATAACCTACATATCATTAAAGCCACAGACAACTTGTCGAAGAGCAACTCTTACGACTCAGGTTATTAAGGAATACACATGGAAGACGACTTCGAGAACAACATGGACCAGGAAGACATGACTGCCCTGGATGACCGTGAAGAAGAAGACGAGACAGATAACCCTTCAGGCACTATTGCTCTCTACGTACAAGAACGGTTTAGCAAAGCTTCTACTGCTCGTCAAACCGAGGAGTACCGTTGGCTCAGAGCTTACCGGAACTATCGTGGCCTCTACGGCCCTGACGTGCAGTTCTTAGAAACAGAGAAGTCTAAGGTATTCGTTAAAGTAACTAAGACCAAGGTGACAGCAGCCTATGGACAGATTACTGATGTCTTACTTGGCTCCGCTCGGTTCCCTTTGACCATTGACCCTACTACTCTTCCTGATGGAGTAGAGGACACAGTCCACCTTGAGACTAACGATGAGGTGGCTACAGCTGAGAAAGAGTTTGAGTACCCTAAGGTAACTCCTGGTGAGACCACCGATGACTTCCTACGTCGCCTAGGCAGTATGAGTGACGAGCTTGATCCTATCAAGGACAAACTCAAAGCTGGCCCAGGTACATCTCCTACTCAGGTTACATTCCATCCTGCAGAGATTGCAGCTAAGAAGATGGAGAAGAAAATTCACGACCAACTGGAGGAGTCTCGTGCTAAGAAGCACCTACGGGCTGCTGCTTTCGAGTGTGCCCTCTTTGGTACAGGTTTGATGAAGGGTCCGTTTACAGAGAACAAAGAGTATCCTAAGTGGGACGAGGAGGGCAACTACAAGCCTCTAATTAAGACTGTCCCTAAAGTCTCCCACGTATCCATCTGGAACGGCTACCCTGACCCAGACGCCGCAAACATGGATGAAGCTGAATGGTTCGTTGAACGTCATAAGATGTCAGGTCCTAAGCTACGTGGTCTGAACAAACGTCCTTACTTCCGTAAAGAAGAGATTGCTCTTGCACTAGAGTGGGGTCCCAACTATATCAAGGAAGACTGGGAGCAGGTCATGGACGACGATGCTCAAGACTCCCGTACTGAACGTTACGAAGTCTTAGAGTTCTGGGGTAACATTGATCGTGAAATCCTAGAAGACCACGATGTAGATATCCCTGACAACCTTGACGATGTAGACGAAGTTAACGTAAACATCTGGGTATGTCATGGACGTGTCCTTCGTCTTGTCGTTAATCCGTTTACTCCTGCGATCATTCCCTACTACGCTGTCCCCTACGAGATGAACCCTTACAGCCTTTGGGGTGTAGGTCTTGCAGAAAACATGGACGACACTCAGACATTGATGAACGGCTTCATGCGTATGGCTGTAGATAATGCTGCACTCTCAGGTAATATGCTTATTGAAATAGACGAGGCTGCTCTGACACCAGGTCAAGACCTAAAGGTATACCCTGGTAAAGTGTTTAGGCGTCAGGCTGGTGCCCCAGGGCAGGCTATCTTCGGAACCTCGTTTCCTAACGTATCTAACGAAAACATGCAGATGTTTGATAAAGCCCGTCAGCTCTCTGATGAGTCTACTGGCTTCCCTTCGTTTGCCCACGGGCAGACGGGTATTTCTGGTGTTGGTCGTACAGCCTCAGGTATCTCTATGTTGATGTCTGCTGCTAACGGCGGTATTCGTACCGTGGTCCAGAACTTCGACGACTACCTACTTGGTCCTCTCGGTAAAGCTCTCTTCTCCTTTAACATGCAGTTTGACTTTGACCCAGAGATTCAGGGTGATCTTGAGGTTAAAGCTGCTGGTACTTCTTCACTCATGGCTAACGAAGTACGTAGCCAGCGTTTGATGCAGTTGCTTGGTCTTGTACAGAACCCTGTGCTTGCACCGTTTGCTAAGTTGGACTACATCATCCGTGAGATTGCTAAGTCTCTCGATCTTGATCCTGATAAAGTAACAAACTCTATGCAACGCGCGGCTGTACAGGCTGAGATGCTTAAGGCGTTCCAAGCAGCCAACCCACAAGCAGCACCACAGGCTCCACAAGGGGGTCCTGGTGGCCCTGAGGGGTCTGCCCCTATGGACCCTACCGGAGCTGGGGGCGGTAACGTTGGTACAGGCGCTGTGCCAGCCCCAGGTACCCCTGGGTTCTCAGGCAACACAGGTGAGGGTGCTGAGCAATGAACCTAAAACCTTTTGTTAACGACACACATCTTTACAACGACTTCAAGGAAGAGATTCAGGAGCGCATTGCACTGGCCCAGTCAGGTCTAGAGAATGCAGCTATTGAACAGGACTTGTTTCGCTACCAAGGTGAAATCAAAGCACTACGTCGGTTGCTCATGCTAAGGGAGAAAGTTAATGGTTGAAGAGACCGATAAGATGTTACAGCAGTACGATAGAGGTGGTCTTGTCTCTAAGAACGCTATGAGTGACTACTTCCTAGCCTCAGCTGGTAAGATGACTGAGGTAGAGTTTGTGGGTAAGCACAAGATGAGTACACTGGAGTTTGAGAAACAGTTTGCAGAGGATAACAGTGTAGACATCTCCGGTACTGAGAAGCTATCAGAGGTCAACACAACACCTAAAGGAATTAAAATGGACTACAGTAATAAGCCTAAGACTATGGCTATGGGTGGTCTCGTAGATAAAGACCCTGTAAGTGGCAACGAGATTCCACCTGGTTCTACTGCTGAAGAAGTTCGTGATGATATTCCAGCTATGCTCTCCGAGGGTGAGTACGTTATTCCTGCTGATGTCCTTAAGTACTTTGGTGTCAACTTCTTCGAGAAGCTACGTACCAAAGCTAAGCAAGGTATGCTGGAGATGGAAGGCGATGGACGTACGAGTGATACTGCTGCCCCTACCCCTATCCCAGAAGAAAACGGGACAGCACCAATGGCTGAAGGTGGTCTTGTGGATCAACCCACGTTTAACTCTGCAAACTTTGCGGTACCAGGGCTAAGCACTATAGGTGCTTCTCCTAACATCAACCAACAACTAATGGGCTCCTCTGCCTACACCTATAAAGAATACTTCGGTCCTGGAGGTGTAAGCCAGATGATCTTGTTTATCAACGGTGAGCCTGCTCAAGCTATCCCAGCTGGATACTCAGAGACACCAGTCACAGCTCCAACAGGACGTGGCACTAACAGTGATAATGATAGAGGGGGTGTCAACAGAGCTGCTAGAGGCACAACAGCAGGATCAACAGAAGGTGGAGGGCTAGGTATCTTTGGCAACCCACTCAGTAACTTAGACTTTTCAGACACTGCGTCTGTAGAGACATGGGCTGAAGACAAGCTACAAAAGACATTTGTTAACAGAGGTATGCAAGTAGCGGGTGGTCTCCTTGGGGGAGCAGCCAGTGCAGCTCTAGAGATACGTAATATTGCTGAAGTAAGTGCTGCTGCTCAGTATTACGCAGAGATTGGAGACCAAGAGTCTTCTGATCGTCTGATGGGTATGGCTGACTCAGCAAGAGAAAACTATGGACTTATGGGTAGGTTATCCGGGAACTTCTCTGATGGTGACCGTATCTTTGAAAACTACATGGAGTCTCTCAACGGGGGTGCAAGACAGAGCTCCTCTCGACGTTCAGGAACAGCAACTCAGCAGGTTACTGAGGACGTTGACCGTGTATTTGCAGAGCAAGCTGGTAGGGATAGTCGAAGCGAACGAGCCGCTAAGAAAAGGATGATGACTAGGTCTGGTGTCGAATATGAAACAGCGACATCTAACGATGGTAGAACGACTGTAAACCGAGCGACAGGTAGCTCAGCCCCAACCACCAGCGTAAGACCACAGGCTAGACCTACTAGAGACAGCGGTGGCGGAGGCGGCTTCACAAGTGTTAGAGATATGTTTGACGGGGGTGGTCCTGGCAGGTCTAGAAATACGTCACGGAGGCCACAGGCACGGAACAAAGGTGGTCTTGTAAACAAACGAACAACCAAGAAGTAAACTACAACAACTTAATGGCAACCCGCTATAAGCGGCCCCAACTGGAGAACTACAAATGGCTAACGAAATGGTGCGTGAACAAGCTAAGTCCGTAATGATTGACCCACGGTATAATAACCGTAGTAACCGTAAACGTATGGAAGCTGATGAGAAAGAACTTGAAGACCTCATGAAGCTTGAGAGCGGAGAGGACCCTGAGGTAGACCCTGAGGTAGACCCTGAGGTGGTTAAGGAACCTGAGTCGGCGGAGAAACCTGCTGAGGAAGAACCTAAACTATCCAAAGAAGAGTCTACCTTTAAGAAACGTTACGGTGACTTACGACGCCACCAACAGGAGGAAGCAGCTAAGTACAAAGCTGAGATTGACTCCCTAAAGGAAGGTGGACCCAAAGGTATTGCTCCTCCTAAGTCAGACGAAGACATTGAAGCTTGGGCCTCTAAGTACCCTGACATCGCTGGTATCGTTGAGACTATTGCCCAGCGTAAAGCTAAGGAAATGTTTGAGCAGACTGACTCTCGGTTTAAAGAACTTGATGATCTCAACTACGAGACTAAACGTAGTAAGGCAGAGATTGAAATACGTAAGGCTCACTCTGACTTTGATACCCTGAAGGAAGCTGATTCTTTTCACGACTGGGTTGATGAGCAATCAGACTGGATTAAGAACGCACTGTATGACAACCAAGACGACTCCAAGGCTGTCATTCGTGTGATCGACTTGTACAAGATGGACAACAACCTAACGCCCGCTGCTAAGAAGCAGAACGCCAAGGATGCTGCTTTAGATGTACAGTCTAAAGGAAGGGCACCTAAGATTGATGCTGAAGGAACTGGTAAGAAGTTCTCTGAGTCTCAAGTTAACCGTGAGTCAGACAAGTGGTACGCTGAACATGAGGAAGCAATCATGGAAGCAATGGCTACTGGTAACTTTAAGTACGATATGTCAAAGTAACTCTTGACATCTTAACGAGTTAGAGTATAACTAAGGGTATCGAGATTGAAGCCCAGGCAACTGACACCTTCACCTTGATACCCGACATTCATAAGACTATAAGCTTAAACGTTAGTAGAAGAACTACCTGATAAAGTAAGAGCCTTGATCCTCCTTAGCGGGAAGTGAGACACCTCTGAACACGTCAGCCTCTTGGAAAACAGACAGCTATTCAAGCCTAACACAAAGGATAATGATATGGCTTTTCCAACAGCTGCTGGTTACGGGAATCTTCCTAATGGAAATTTCTCCAGCGTAATTTACTCAAAGAAAGTACAACTTGCATTCCGTAAGGCGACAGTAGTTGGCGACGTAACCAACTCTGACTACTTCGGTGAGATTGCTGCTCAAGGCGATACGGTTCGTATCATCAAAGAGCCAGAGATTTCTGTAAGTGAGTACACGCGCGGCACACAGGTTGCTGCTCAAGACCTCGACGACGAGGACTTCTCTCTGGTCATCGACAAGGCTAACTATTTTGCCTTCAAGTGTGACGACATTGAGACTGCTCACTCCCACGTTAACTTCATGGACTTGGCTACTAACCGTGCGGCTTACCGCTTGGCTGATAACCACGACCAAGAAGTCTTGGGCTACCTCTCAGGCTACGCTCAGTCTGCTAACCACGTCAACGCTGACGAAGTAAACACCACTGTAAACGGCATCAAAGCTGTTTCTACTGCTGGTTCAGATGAACTCCTGGCTTCTATGAAGTTGATCAAAGGTTCATTCGGTAACATCACAACTGGTTCTGCTGGCGATCACTCGATCCCTGTGGCTGCTCGTTTGCCTGGTGCTACTGCTCTGCCTACTGCAACTGCTTCCCCTGTTATGGTTATCAACCGCATGGGTCGCTTGCTGGATCAACAGAACGTTGAAAAAGGTGGACGTTGGTTGGTCATCGACCCAGTCATGATGGAAGTACTGATGGACGAAGATTCTCGTTTCCTCAATGCTGACTTCGGTGACTCCGGTGCTCTTCGTAACGGTCTCGTTCTGAACAACTGGAATGGCTTCCGAGTCTACGTCTCTAACAACCTGCCTAATGTAGGCACTGGTCCTGGTACTGTTGGTACTGCTAACCAGAACGCCAACTATGGTGTGATTGTTGCCGGACATGACTCTGCTGTCGCTACTGCTGAGCAGATCAACAAGACAGAGACTTACCGTGACCAAGACAGCTTTGCTGACATTGTCCGTGGTATGCACCTTTACGGTCGTAAGATTCTGCGCCCTGAAGCTCTCGTCAACGCCAAGTACAACATCGCTTAATTGCGCTAACTGGCTGTCCCTGTGTGATCATGGGGGCAGTCTAACTTTTTATAACATCTCCTTACAGAAAGAGAACAAACTATGTCAAGCTTTTCAGACTACCTTGAGGATGCAGTGCTCAACTACGTCTTCCGCAACACAGGGGCACCTACAAGCTCCTCGGTATTCCTTGGTCTCTATACTGTTGCACCCTCCGACTCAGGTGGTGGCACTGAGGTGGCAGGCAACGGTTATGCACGTCAAGCCACAGCTTTTGATGCTTCCTCTGGTGGAGCTATTACTAACACAGCAGCTGAGAGTTTCACTGCAAGTGGTGGTGACTTTGGCACAGTTGTAGCTGTAGGTATCTTCGATGCAGCTACCTCTGGTAACCTTTTAGCCTGGGACGGTATCACCTCTGCTACAATTACTGATGGAGACACGCTTACGTTCCCTATCGGTGATATCGACATCTCACTTACTTAAGAGGGTTAACCTATGTCTAAGATCGGTAATACAACAGACTACGCAGTCACAACGCCCGCCTCGTCTGATATGGTTATCGGCACAGACGTGTCGAATACATCCAACGACTCAACAGGCGAGACTGTAAACTTCTTATGGTCTGCCGTTGCGACACTCATGGATACAATCATCGGGCCGCTCAAGGCGAACACGGCGGCAAACCTAACAGCCGCATTCACAGCCGCAGTTGATGACGACGGCACGATAACGACAGGAACCTACACGCCCACCACGGCAGCAGGGTCGCAATATAAAAAGATCATTGGTGGTGGCGCGTTTACATTGGCACCACCTGTTGTTGCGACCAACACAGCCACCACGCTTTCCCTGTTCATCATCAATAATTCCAGCGCGGGGGCAATCACGACAAGCGGTTTTACAAAGGTTGCGGGCGACGCCTTCACGACCACAAACGGGGATAAGTTCTCTTGTCGCATTGAGGTTAATGACATCGGCGGGACGGAGTATTCGACCCTTACTGTTCTGGCTATGCAATGACTTTGATTTTACCAATGATCGGTGGGGGGTACATCGCTGCTGGCGGGGGTGGCGGGGGTGGCACTCCTAGCAGCACAATCTTATCCAGCTTTGCAGCGCCTGCATTGCAACCCTCCGGCCTATCTTACGATGGAGCTAATTTGATTAGTTGTGACTTTGGTTCTCGCACAATTTACATTCACGATGGTGTTTCATCAACGATTTTATCTAGCCTTGGAGCGCCTTCGACGCGGCCCTCCGGCCTAGCTTACGATGGAACTAACTTAATTAGTTGTGATTTTAATTCAGACACAATTTACATTCATGATGGTGTTTCATCAACTATTCTTTCAAGTTTTGCTTCCCCATCAGACTCTCCAAATGGACTAACTTACGATGGAACTAACTTAATTAGCTGTGATCGTAGTTCCGACACAATTTACATTCATGATGGTGTTTCGTCTACAATTCTTTCAAGTTTTGCTTCGCTTTCGGCTGAACCAACTGGACTAGCTTACGATGGGGCTAACTTAATTAGTTGTGATTTTGGTTCCGATACAATTGACATTCACGATGGTGTTTCGTCTACAATTGTTTCAAGTTTTGCTTCGCCTTCGTCTGCACCATTTGGACTAGCCTACACTGGAGCTAATCTAATTAGTTGTGACAGAAACGCCGACACAATTTACATTCACGGAAATTCATAGAGGTTAAGGCATGAAACTAGCGCACATCAAAGACGGAAAAGTAATTCGCACTTACCACGGCACGGGGCGGGTGACGTTTGAAAACGGCGACACAGTTTCACCGCCGACCGTTGGCGTCCACGGGATTGAACGGCTTGTTCCTGTTGTTGATGTAACGGTGGACAACTCAAAAACCACACGCACCAAATCGTCAACGGTTGAAACGGTAGAGGCAGACCGCGTTCTACGCACTATGAATATCACGGACATGACGATTGCCGACATCCGCGAGGGCATGGTTGTATCTAAAATGCAAGGTGTGATTGCACTAGGTGAATCTAATTGGGCTAAGGTGATGGAATTTCACAAGAACAGCGCCACTCACATTCAGCGGGCGGCTATCGACAGCGCCGTAAATTGGCGACGTACTAGTGAAGACCTTCAGTTTATTGCCCATCTGATAGGGTTTGACGATGACCAGATGGATGAATTATTTGCCGTCGCGATGTTGGAGGCTTGACGGTTCGTTTTCCCCACTGCCCGCCCTTATCGGGTTGGCGCTAAATTACACACCCGAGCGTATGGACCAGCTCTTTGTTAGAGCTATGTAGGTAGAAGTGTAGCGGCACAAGAACATTAACAACTCCACGAGGTAAATTGTGACGAACATACTCCTAGATGAAAGTGGTGCAAGTCTATTCGACGAAAGCTCAGAAGTACTCGGAGACGAGTCTTACGTAGTTTCGTCTTCTGTTGACAGGTCCGCCTCAGTATCTAGCTCTTCTGTCGTAGCTGTAACAGGGGTCAAGAGTAGCTCTCGTTCCATAGGTATCTCTGGTTCCTCTTCAGTTGGTATCTCTGGTTCCTCTACTGTTGGTGCTCTACCAAGAGGCATATACGGAGAGTCTACATACGGTGGAGCAACCTACTCCACTGTACTGACTTTTGATAGATCAGCAGCTGTAGGCAGTTCTTCTAGTCTACAGGCTTTATTTTCTGTATTCAAAGCTAGAGACTTGACTGCAAGCTCTTCGTCCTCTATAGTGGTGACAGCTAAAGTAACAAGACCACGGTCTGCGACTATCTCTGGTGTTTCAGGAATAACTGTTTCTGGCTCTAAGACTTCAATAAGAAAAATAACTGTATCCAGCTCTTCTGTCGTATCTGTAACAGGGGTCAAGAGTAGCTCTCGTTCCATAGGTATCCCTGGTTCCTCTGCTGTTACTACTGCAAGCACTAAGAGTAGCTCTCGTTCCATAGGTATCTCTAGTTCCTCTGCTGTTACTACTGCAAGCACTAAGAGTAGCTCTCGTTCCATAGGTATCTCTGGTTCCTCTGCTGTTACTACTGCAAGCGCTAAGAGTAGCTCTCGTTCCATAGGTATCTCTGGTTCCTCTACTTTTGTTATTGCAATCCCTAATAGTAGCTCTCGTTCCATAG
>Ga0307935_1000053_pt1 | contig 57010 bp, 49 predicted proteins | sample OrgLakmetageno92_FD_201827 | JGI IMG/M metagenome (GOLD analysis project Ga0307935, IMG submission 201827) | Saline water microbial communities from Organic Lake, Antarctica - #92 | ecosystem: Environmental > Aquatic > Non-marine Saline and Alkaline > Saline | place: Antarctica: Organic Lake...
AAGGACTCGCCGCAGCATCCATTGGAACTCTACTTGAAGCTCGGGGACTCAAAACCCTGATGCAGAAATTCGATCCATACCTCAACGTCGATCCAGGAACCATGTCTCCGTTTCAACATGGCGAGGTTTACGTGCTAGACGACGGTGCGGAAACCGACCTAGACCTCGGACACTACGAGCGTTTCACCTCAGGTGTGCTCTCACGGATGAATAACCTCACATCTGGCCAAGTATTCGACTCCGTAATCCGCAAAGAGCGCCGTGGCGAGTATCTTGGAAAAACCGTACAGTTTATTCCTCACGTTACAGATGAGATCAAAGAGCGCATGCACTCCGTAACAAAGAGCAATCCAGAAGTGGATGTGCTCATCACCGAAATCGGTGGAACCGTTGGCGATATGGAAGGCCTTCTCTTTATCGAAGCCCTGCGCCAATTTGCTCTCGAAGTCGGCAAGGAGAACGTCTGCTTCATCCACGTCACTCTCCTACCATTCATCAAAGCCGCCGGTGAAGCCAAGACCAAGCCAACTCAACAATCGGTCGCAAAACTGCGCGAACTCGGTATCCAGCCAGACATCATCATCTGCCGTACCGAAACCGATCTCGATGAAGATAACCGCCGCAAAATCGCGATGTTCTGTAACGTCGAAAAGAAGAATGTTGTCGCCTTTCGTGACGTCGATCACACCATTTACGAGTGCCCTCTTGATCTCCGCCGGGATAAAATCGACCGCCTCGTTGTAGACAGACTCGGGCTCGGTCACACCCCTTCACCTAAGCTGGAGAAATGGGAGACCTTCGTGCAACGGGTCATTCATCCGAAATTCAAGGTAACAATTGCGGTCGCAGGGAAATACATCGAGTTACAAGACGCCTACAAGTCCATCTACGAATCCCTCATCCACGCCGGTGCGCACCATGACACCAAGGTTCAGATCGTGCGCGTTGATACCGAGGCTATCGAAGACCATGGAGCTCAATCTGTCATCGGTGAAGTTGATGGCATCTTGGTCCCCGGTGGATTTGGAGACCGCGGGGTCGAAGGAAAAATCCTCGCCGCAAAATACGCTCGGGAAAATAACATTCCTTACTTCGGCATTTGTCTGGGCATGCAGATCGCGACGATCGAATACGCTCGCAATATGTGCGGACTCGACAATGCCAACTCGACCGAATTCGACAAGTCCACTCCACATCCTGTCATCTGTCTCCAAGAAGAACAAAAAGGTATCCAAGACATGGGCGCAACCATGCGGCTGGGATCATCTGAATCCATTCTATTCAGCGGCACCAAAGCGGCCGACCTTTACGGAAATGTCGACCGAATCAAGGAACGCCACCGCCACCGCTACGAGGTTAATTCCGACTATCAGGACAAGCTTCAAGAAGGTGGCCTCGTCATCTCATCCGTCTCTGCAAACGAGGGTCTCGTCGAAATCGTAGAGCTATCGAATCACCCATTTTATGTCGGCGCTCAATTCCATCCAGAGTTTCTTTCCAAGCCGAACCATCCGCACCCTTTATTCTCCGGCTTCGTCGCTGCAGCTTTAAAAAAGGTCGCCGAAGAGGAAGTTCAATAGAAAATGGTGGAGTTAGCCTGATCTTGGAATGAGTCATATCATCTTAGGATCTAATCGAATGCTTTCACATTTTCATTGATGAGAATGTGCCGCGTGGAACAAAAAAAACTGCCGACAGCTAGAGTATTCTCTAAAACGTCGCTTCATCGGTCGGAATTCTCACGGATTTTCACCCCACCTCAGAATTCACTTCTACAACAATGATTGAGGAAGTCATGGACCAGAGATGTCTATCACCTTGTCTCATAGCAAAGATGGCTAGTTGGATGTTACGGTTTAACTCACTTTGAAAAATAGCTTTCATGTCGTTTGTCTGATCATCGAATTGTGGTAAAACAATTGGCTTAAGGACATTTCACTTCCACTGACTCATGCACCAAGAACTTAAAACCCTACTTCGCAGGCGTATCGACGTGATTTCCGATCATGAATTCCGTGACCGCGATCCAGCATCACATCTTGATGCGCTCAAAGAGGTGTCCGAAAAGATTGATGACTACGCCAAAGCTCATCAGGGAGAGTTTGATGCCAAACTCAGACATTATTTGGCAAACTCTTCTTATCAGAAGGCTCTAGAACACATCACAGCATGAAACACATCTTACTCTCACTCCTACTCTTAGCTCCCCTAGCGGCGAAACCGAATATCATCTACATCATCACAGATGACCTCGGATACGCGGACCTCTCATGCTATGGGCAGAAAAACTTCACGACACCAAACATCGATAAGCTCGCTGCCAACGGCATACGCTTCACCCGCCACTACTCTGGGGCAACTGTTTGTTCACCGTCTCGATGCTCCCTGATGACTGGAAAAGACGGTGGCCATGCCTCTATCCGAGGTAATGGTGAATTTTCCATTCCCGTCGAAGAACTAACCGTCTCGGAAATTGCCAAACAAGCTGGTTATCAAACCGCGATGATTGGTAAATCCTGTGTTACGGGGAACACACAGACCCCAGAGGCTGTGCTCAGTAGTGGTTTTGATTACTTCTACGGAACCACTGATCACAAGGACGGACATTTTCGCTATCCAAGGTTTGTTTACCGTAACACTGAGAAAATCACTTTTCCTGAAAATAATCTTCATCATGGAACCCACTACGATGCAAATCTCTACACCGCGGAAGCCATCAGGTTTGTTGAGAAGCAGACCAAGGAAGCTCCCTTCTTCATGATTCTCTCCTACCCTATACCCCATGCTTCCGTAATAGCTCCCGAGAAAGAGCTAACCTCCGCCCGCTCTCTCGTTGAAAATGAAGTGACGTTCAGCAGAACTAACCACTATACAGCAACGGACGAAGTCAAAGCTAACTACATCGGAATGATGAAGCTTCTCGATGATGCCGTTGGCTCCCTCGTCGCAACATTGGAGAAACAAGGTTCGCTAAACGATACGCTACTCATTTTCACCAGCGATAACGGGCCCCACTTCGAAGGTGGATTTTCTCCGGATCTTCTGGATTCAAACGGTCCGCTCCGTGGTGGAAAACGCGATCTCTACGAAGGCGGGATACGCATTCCGTTCATCGCTTCTTGGCCGGCGAGTATCAAACCAGGCCAGAGCACCGATCACCCATCCGCCTTTTGGGACTTCTTACCAACTTTCTGTGAATTGGCAAATCAAGCCACCCCGGGAGATATTCAAGGTATCTCTTTTGCCCCCACGCTTTTGGGACAGGATTACCAAGCCACACACGACTACATGTATTGGGAATTTCACGAACAAGGCGGCAGACGCGCCATCCAGAAGGGAAATTGGAAACTGGTTCAATACAACCTGAATAAAGCAGAAAAGACCACTACGGAGCTATTCAACCTGAAGGCCGATCTCGGCGAATCCAATGACCTCTCCAAACAACAACCTGAGAAATTAGCTGAACTTGTAGAACTTATCTCAACAGCTCGCATTCCTTCAGAGGGCTTTCCCTTTCCAAAATTGGATACGCCCTGAGCCGCTGTCCCAGACCTGAAACCCAGACCTCTCCAAGTGCTTACAAACCTACGTCTTCAAAATTTCCGCTGTTTTGAATCCCTTTCCCTAGATACGCCAAGTTCAGGACTGATCTTAATAGGACAAAACGCTCAGGGAAAAACCAGTCTACTCGAAGCTATATGCACTCTTGTACGCCTCCAATCTCCACGCACCAATCGGCTGAACACTCTCACTCGATTTTCCAGTGAAGGTTTCGGGATTGCAGGGAGCCTCTGGAGCCAAGAACGGAAGATCATACAAACAGGGAAAAGCCTATTGATGAAGGCCGATGGTGAGCCCCGCCACTCCCGTACTGATTACCTTTCTGATGGCGGGCTCATTGTTTGGATGGGTAATGAAGATCTCAATCTCATACGCGGACCAGGGGAAACCAGAAGACTTTTCCTAGACTTTCTTGGAGCGCAGCTGGACCCGCAGTATCGGACCGCGATGACGAAATACCGACGTGCTTTGAAGGCTAAAAACTTGCTTCTAAAAGAGCCGAGCCTTCGCATGCCTGAACTTCACGCCTATGAACAAATTCTGATCGAGCACGGAACATTCCTCACCGAGAGCCGCGGTAAAATCATAAAAGATATCGCTCCCCTTGTCGCAGCCGCTCAACTTCATATTTCAGGCAAGAGCGAAGCCCTCACTATTTCCTACCTCCCAGCTTCCGGACCATCTCTTAAAGAATCTATTCTCCAAGCAAGGCAGCGTGAAATTTCAACGCGCCAGTCAGTAATTGGCCCTCACCGAGACGATTTTTCTATTCGTTTGCAGGGCATGCCAGCCTCTGACTACGCGAGCGAGGGACAGCAACGCACCATTGCCATCGCCCTCAAACTGGCCCAAGGCGATTTACTCAATCAACGGCACACAAAAACTCCGATCTATCTGCTCGACGACATATTTGGAGAACTTGATCCCGCTCGTCGTAATGCATTGATGAAACACCTCCCACCTCACTCGCAAAAATTTATTACGACTACCCATCTCGACTGGATGAAAACTGATCCTTCAGTCACAGCGTTTCCAGTTGTGGAAGTTCGAGAGAGCTCGATTCATCCATTGTAATTGAAAATCTGAAAAAAGTCTGAATATTAGGAGTGCAACTGCAGTCTTATCTTCAGGCCTTTCTTCTTCACCCAAACCTTTGCCATCATGAAAACATCGATACTTCCTCTCGTTTACCTCTTGATCTTTTGCATCCCTGCCAATGCTCAGTTCAAGACCGACAGGGAATCCGGTATGAATTCTGATCCGGAAGTGGTTTATCTGACCGAGATCACCGATAAGGAAGTTAAACTCAAAGTCATCAAGGAGGCACCTGTCTACGCCGACAAGGATGGCAACCATCGACTTGGTTTCCTCAGAACGGATCAATTGGTGGACCTAGAAGAAATCACTGACAAAGCCTATCGAGTCCGAGGTAAAGGAACAAAATACGGAATCGCCGGTTGGGTTGCGCCTTGGGCGTTCTCGCATCCCGATGAAGATTTTGAAAAAAAACTTTTACAGCTCTATAAGCGCCAAATTGTTGTGCGGAAGATCATCGAGAATGGTAACATTGCAATCGGCATGACCCCGCAGGAAGTCTCCAAATCCTTGGGAGAGCCAAATAAAACCTCCATAAGGCTCACTGCGAAGGGAGAGTCAGGCTCCTGGGAGTTCTTGGACTACCACGAAGTTAAACATTATGTCACAACCGTAGACCGCCTGACTGGGCAAGCTTTTCGGACGTTTTCTCACGTAACCCGTGAGGAGAAAAACAAGACTCTCGTGGAATTCAAAGACGGTGTGGTTACGGTTATTGAAGAAAGTGAAAATAACGGACCTCCACAGGTAAGAATTATTGTTCCTCCCCTTGTGTTCGGCTGGTGAGTGATCTACCTGCCGCCGTTTTTATAAATTTCGTCAGCAAGCGCACCAGTCAAATCAAAGAGAACTCCTTCTATTGGAACCTTCATTTTGATTCGATCGATATCCACTGAAACTGGATAAATTTGCTGTAGCTGCGGAGAACGTTTGAATGCATTGTCCGGAAGCGTCACCATAAATTCTCCCTCGTATCGATACGATCTCGTTAGCTCCGTAGCTGCTTCAATCGCTATCTTGCGAGAATCTTGCGATATTCCCAACTTACTGAATAACGTTTGGTTCTCATCATCTTTCGATTCCACGTCAGATTCATCGCCCGCTCCCGCAGCAGTTCGAAGTGATAATTCCATGCGATTTAACACCTTATCCTTTGCTCGAATCGCTCTTGTGAACTTATCGCCATCACTGTCAACAAGAGCCTCATCTGCCTTTGGTTCCCTAACGGTCATGGAGCCTGTCAGTTGCATTGTTTGCCCAGCTGAAATTTCAACCTCGTCGACTTCAAGCTTACCTCCGCCACTACGTATACGCAGAGATCCATCTTCAAAAATCACCTTGCGGTAACTGTTGAGTGAATCAACCACACTCAGCGCCCTGAGAAATGGCAACTGATCTCTGAGTGTCAAATAATTCTTACCCTCAAGCGATATAGTTCCGAAAAAACCGACTCCCTGAGAGGAATTCGTGGAGCCAGTAACCTTGAGGTCTCCGTCAATCTGGCCCTCTATAAAATCACGAGCAACAAGGGGAACAAGATCTGAAATATGTATATTTTGAAGCAGCACCCTACCCGTAGCGATAGGCTGTTGCCCACTTTTGATATTCAGTCCCTCGAAAACGACTGATCCTTTATTCTTCGCAAAAACAGCTTTCTCGAACCGTAAGCCCTCACGTTTGACTTCGACAACCAATTCAACAATATCCAAATCCTTTAGCCAATTTTGGCTGAAATTTCCCCCCGCGAAAATCAACTTCCACCCATCGTCCATACGCCGGGCTCTCATCCTGCTCCCGTCAATGGATCCCCGGGTTCTTGCCGAATAACCCCAACTGATCGACACATCTTCAACGTGAATTGAATCCATCGTAACATGATCTGGAATTTGCAAAATCACATCTGCCATTGCGTTTGCCGCAGCTGCAGAATCTGCACCCGCGTGCACCGATACCTCTAACTTGGAGATTTCGATGACACCGAGATTCCACTCGCTTCTGAAGTCATCAAAAAATCCTCTCTTACAAGTCAGGTTAGAAATTTCTAAATCACTGAAAAACGTATCTGTAGCTCCAATCATTGCGAGCTTACTGATGTAGAACGAGCCTTGCTTCTTTTCTAGACCTTTAATCTGGAGTTCCTCAGCACCGAATTTGGACTGCAATGATTCGCTCAAATCTTCAACAAAACGCTCCTCTCCCGTATTTTTGACAATTACAACCCAAAGGGTAATCACCACGAATAGAAAAACCATCAATCGGGACGCCAACTTCAGAAAATGAAACATAAACGCACCCCTGCTATTTCCGCGAGAAAGGGAATATCTCAGCTGAAACCAGAAACCTTGACTGGAAATCCACTGACTTAGCCTTTCATTGAAGTTTTGCCATTGCTCTGATTCAGGATTTCCGCTCATGTTCGTCCCAACATCCAAGCTATCGAAGATTGATCTTGCGAGAAGAAATTCCCAAAGATAGCACCTCCCACACAAATCTTTTGGAAACTGCCGATTACAAAGTACAACTCGAGATCTTTGAGGGTCCTCTAGACCTCCTTCTATATCTCATTAAGAAGGACGAACTGGACATTCATTCGATATCGATCGAGCGCATCACCAAGCAATATCTGGATTACATTAATACCTTCAAGTTACTGAACATCGATCTTGCATCAGAGTTCATCGTAATGGCGGCAAACTTAATGTATCTCAAGTCTCGAACTCTTTTACCAAGGACGGAACAGCCGCCTGAGGAAGATGCGGAAGAAGATGACCCGCGTTGGGAGCTTATTCGACAACTCATTGAGTATAAAAAGTTTAAGGATGCCGCAGGCTTCCTTTCCGCACGGGAAATGGACCAGCAAGGACGTTTTGCCCACCAACCAGACCCTGGTAATAAACCTCCAGAAGAACCGCCAACTCTTGCAGAGGTTTCAATTTTTGAGCTAATTCGCGCCTTTCAAAACGTCCTAAAACGCTTTGAAGAATCCCATGATTTCGGCGATATTGTCGACGATAGGTTTACCGTTTCCGATAAGATTGAGTTCTTACTCGATCATTTCAAACCAGGGCAGGCTTTGGTGTTTGATACACTATTTCAAACCGCCACTACCAAATCCGAGGTCATCGTCACCTTTCTAGCAGTTCTCGAATTAATGAAACTCAACCAATTCGTTATTCGCCAAAGTCACCTCCTTTCCGCCATCACCATTGAGCGCCGGACAGCTGTCGATATGGAGCATGAAGATGCGCCAGAAGACATCTAAACCACTTCTGAATGCCCTCAAAGACCTAAGCCACACCTTTCGAACATGAAAAAAACTCTCATTCTAGCCCTCTTCACCCTTGCCATAACACCCCTCTCCCATTCAAAACCAGCTATGATCGAAACACCAAAAGACGTCGCAGCAGCTCCCCAAGACGCTGAAACCACCGAATCCGGACTCACTTTCAAACTTCTCGAAAAAGGCACCGGTGACACCAAGCCTAAGTCGACCGATCTAGTAACCGTCCATTACTCTGGTTGGACCACTGATGGAAAACTTTTCGATTCTTCCGTAAAGCGCGGCCAACCGACGAGCTTCCCACTCGACGGAGTGATTGCTGGTTGGACCGAAGGCCTCCAGCTAATGGTTGTTGGAGAAAAGCGCCGCTTTTGGATTCCTGCGAAAATGGCTTACGGGGAAAAACCACCTGCCGGCTATCCTGCTGGAACCCTCGTCTTCGACGTGGAGCTAATTAAGATCGGTCAATAATGGCTGATCTTAAGACTAAGCTCTCCCCAAGTGTTGCCCTTCTATTTACAGCGCTGTGCGTAATAGTGGCTTTCGGCGCCTGCAGTCAAAGCACCCCTCCGGTTACACCTAGCGGAGCTACTGGAGATCAAGAGACCGCTAGCGCCGTGGAGCCCGGTAACCTGAGTGAGATCACCGTTGGTAACGTCTATCGGTTGGTCGAAGCGAAAGCCGCATTAATCTATGACGTCAGACCGGCTCTCTTCTACAGTATTGGGCACATACCCAATGCCATTAGCTTCCCGAAAGACTATTTCGAAGAAGCTATTTCCAAGCACAAGCCAGAAATCGAGGCAGCTAACAAAAATAACACCCCGGTCATTGTCTATTGCACAGACGCCAAATGTCCCGATGCTCTGCTTGTCGCCAATCAATTAGTCGCACGCGGCCATGATATCTCTATTCTTGAGGGCGGCTACGAAACTTGGAAAAAAGTAACCAAATCCGATAACAATCACTGAAACAATAACTTATGAAACCATTCGAAAACGCGACCGTAGAACCTGTTGGAAATATTTATTTCGACGCGAAAGTTGTGTCCCACACCGTGACACTCGCGGATAAATCCCGCAAGACACTGGGAATCATCACCACACCAGGTAGCTATCGCTTTGACACAGCTGCACCTGAACTAATGGAAATCACGGATGGAACCTGTGAGGTCCTGATTGATGGCTCAGATAAAACTCAGGAAATTTCCGCTGGTAGCTCGTTCGAGGTCGGCGGCGACAGCGGATTTAGCATCACTGTTAAAACCGGTGTCTGCCAATATGTTTGCTCATATTTGAGCTAACTCGGCGAAACACCTTCCGATTCCCAATCGTAAAAAACACTTCGATGAAAACCTTGGGAATTCGATCTCTTTTTATAACACTCACCGCCGCAACGGTGAGTTCATGTAATTTCGTGACGTTGCCGCCCGCTCCGGAGCCACCTCCAGAGCTTATTCGTAAAAATACCGTAGCGGAATACACCCCGGAGCGACCGCCAGAAGTCCAAGTTTGGATGATTGCTGATAAACTGCACTCAGGGATGATCTTCCCTTATCAGTGGTTAGTGGACTCAGGGTTTATTCCACCTAAGGATTTTCCTGACTGCAAGTATGTGACTTTTTCGTGGGGTGACGAAATGGCCTACGTGAACCAACGTTGGCTTAGCGTTCCAGAAGTCGTCAAAGCTATCTTCCTGCCCTCTGGATCGGTTATGGAATGCATTCCGATCCATTGGCGGGTTGCAGAGGTTTCACCCAACCAGCACATCTGGATGAAATCCATTCCCCGTGAGCAAGGACCTTACGTCGCAGCATTTCTGAATCACTCTTCCGCCTCAGGGCCGGACGGGACTCCCGTTATCGTGGGTGAATCAAGCTGGGGCGGAGGTGTCCTTCTTAAATCTCCCCACTCCTATTATTTCCCTAGAATTTGTAACGTCTGGACAGGGCAATCTTTAGCTTCCTGTGGATTCAATATCAATCCGCTCATGTCGATCCACCGAGATCTACTCGCCATCGAGGCCGAGCGAAATGGTTTTGCAGAAATCTGGGATGGGTCGGGTAATCAAAAACTGGTGAAAAACCAATGAGCCTTATTTGACAACTTGGATTTTCTTCCCGTCGAGCCATGTCCTAATCACTCCGGGATCACCCGAAAAACTCCCTAGCATACGCCAGCGTGAATTTTGGATCGCCAATGCTTTGTCTCTCGATTCCTCGACCACGCCCACCAACTTGGCCCCGGAGGAATGAATAAAGCCCATACCGTCCTGCCGATTGACGATAAATCCGACATGCGTATCCAAGCCGATTAGGTATATTCCCTTATCCATTTTCTCAACCCAGTCTGCATATGCATCAAACTCTTTTCCAACACTCAAGAGACAGTCTTCCCTCTCGATGAAGGTTCTCAGAATATTCTCCGAAGGTTGCTGAGCCAGCTTGTAACGATTCACTTTAAATCCCGCATCGCGAATCACGGTCGAGACAAAATAGCCGCAAGCGATGCGCCCACTTCCCGGCTTCTCCGCAATTCCGTTAAAATCATATCCCGTGCCAATCCAGCACCGCATCATCTCAGGAAGAATCATCTCAAGGACCACCCTCGCGTCATGCTCGACCGCTAACTTTTGTTCCGTATCACCAGCCTCTTGATACGCCTCAGAAAGATCTTCACGCCAGCGCTTCAACTCATCTACCAATACTTCATAACGTCCTAAATTCGGTTCAGCTTTTTTCTTTCCCGTGACCCAAACCTCGAAAACACCCCGTTGCTCCGCCTGCCAGATTAACCAGCCGCTGCCACCGACTGATACAAGTATCATCAATCCAAGAATCACTTTCAGTGCCAGCTTCACACGCCAATTGTTGTCCGTTAACTCCATTCCTTCAATACTCTAAAACACTGGCTTTGACCTCTGAGACACCCACTATATTCAATAATTCCCACCACTACTCCAATGCTCAAGCAACAACGCGCCGACCATATACTTAAACGATTAGAGGAATTATATCCAGAGACGCCAATTCCTCTTGATCATACCAGTCCCTACACCCTCCTGATCGCGGTGCTACTCTCGGCACAATGTACCGATATACGCGTCAATCTAGTTACTCCTGAGCTATTCGCTTTAGCAGATAATCCTGAAAAGATGCGACATATTCCCGTAGAAGAAATAAGACGGGTCATCCGTCCCTGTGGACTTTCACCAACCAAATCCGCAGCTATCTCAAAACTCAGCGAACTGCTGGTAGAGAATCACGCGGGTGAGGTTCCTCAGAGTTTTGAAGAGCTAGAAAAGCTACCCGGCGTTGGGCATAAAACAGCCTCAGTCGTCATGGCCCAAGCGTTTGGAGTTCCCGCTTTTCCCGTTGATACACATATCCATCGCCTAGCCAAGCGCTGGAAACTCACTCGCGGGAATAACGTGACCCAAACCGAACGGGATTTGAAAAAAGTCTTTCCCCGAGAGTTATGGAACAAGCTTCATCTACAAATCATCTTCTATGGCCGAGAGTATTGCAGTGCGAGGGGCTGCGATGGCAAATCCTGCTTACTCTGCACAGAGCTCTTTAGTAGCTGAATTAGTCCAGCAACGTTGTCCTGAGCAAGTTGAGAGCTGATTGCGCAACCGATTGTTTAAAGTCGAGTCGGTTCCTTGGATGAAAAACTCGGAGCGCTTGAGTTGGCTGGGACCTAACGGCCAGTCCGAGCCAAGCCGTGCCCACCGGTTTTTCCTCACTCCCTCCCGTCGGCCCCGCAATACCAGTCACCGAGATCGCAATATCTGCAGAACTTTTCTCCAGGGCTCCTTCAGCCATTTCTCGAGCGGTTTCCTCGGAAACTGCACCGTATTGCGCGAGAGTTTGATCACGAACACCTAATTGCGAGACCTTAGCCTCATTAGCATAAGTCACCCAGCCATAAGCGAACACCTCGGAAGCGCCGGAAACATTCGTCAGACGATTCGAGATCAACCCTCCAGTGCAGCTCTCTGCCGTGGCAAGTTTGAGCCCTCTTTCTTTTAACAAACGAATCACCATTTTTTCCAATGAAGAACCGTCCGAGCTAATCAAATTCTTAGAAAACGCCCCCAACGCTAAACTACGCCCAGCACTGATAGCAATTTCCGGCCCTATAAGCCTGAGGTCCACCTCGCCCATCCGAGCGCAATATCCGTATTCCAGCCCCTCAATGTCTGCCAGTTGCGCATCAATTTGATGATGAAAATCACTTTCACCTATTCCGGTAAACTTGAGTTCGCAAACGGACGGTACCTCGCCCACTCCGGAAAGTGCTCGCAGCCGGGGCGCTACTTCTTCATGAAACATCGGATAGAGCTCCCGCGGCGGTCCCGGTAATAGAAAGACCGCACAATTCGAAAGTTTATTGATGCGCGGGGGCAAATAGAGGCCGGGAGCCGTGCCATTTGGGTTAGGCAAAACGTCCGCCCCAATCGGCACGAGAGCCTGGCGAAGGTTGGCTGGCACCATGGGTTTACCACGAAGTGCGAAGAACGATTCTAAGGTCCGTAACGCATGCTCATCCTGGTGAAGCTCCAGCCCGAGAACTTCTGCGATAATCTCACGCGTAAGATCATCACTTGTTGGCCCAAGCCCACCTGTAATCAAGATCACGTCACTCCGGACAACCATTTCCTCAAACGCTTCACGTATCGCCTCTCCATCCGGAACCGTAGCCTGACGACTGATCCGTAGACCCAGCAAAAATAATTCACGTCCTAACCAACTACCATGAGTATTGAGAGTGTTTCCAAGCAAAAGCTCGGTGCCGGTATTTAGAACTTCGATTCTCATCCTCTTTAAATCTCAAATCAATCCAACCGCTCGTAAGCTCGCACCTTCTGTTACTTGAGAATAAAAAGTCTATGTCTTAGGTTTATTCCCAAAGGTAGGATTGCTCCGTGGCCAGTGTCTCACCACCGACAATCAAACTAGTCTTCCAAGCGATCACCTTACCGTTTTCAAAGTAGTTATCACCGATAACAGAGAAAGTCTCTTTACCAGAGGCATGGCCTGGCTCGATTTCCTTACGCATCGTCTTGATGAGACTTGCACTTCCTCCCTGCTGGTATTCGAACAAGATCTCCTTTTCCAAACTAGCATCAGCATTCCAGATCACCGTGTAATATTGCCCGAGTCTCTGACCGCGCTCTTCCATACTGACCGCACCATACAGTCTGCGGAGCTTCTCGTGCCGGACCATTGGGTCTTCCGCTCTATCCGTATTTTCATCGCGAATAAAATGGATTCTCACGTCCAACGGATCAACAGCATTAGAACAGCCTATGATTAGGAAGAGAAAGGGAAAGAGTAGGTATTTCATAAAATCGAGTAGTTAATCTGAAACACGCTTCTCGAGGCGCGAAAGAACCTCGCGATACGCATCCATCACATTACCTAGGTCGCGGCGGAAGCGGTCCTTATCCATCTTTTCACCAGACTTTAAATCCCACAGACGACAACCATCCGGACTGATCTCATCTGCCAAAACAATCTTCGATGGATCGCTTGCAAGTCGACCAAACTCCAGCTTGAAATCAACCAAGCGCAGGCCGACATCAGCAAACAAACTACTAAGAATCTGGTTTACCGTTAATGCAGATTCACGCAAATGTTCTAAGTCTTTAGGCGAGGCCAAATTCATTTCACGAATGTAATCATCGTTGATTAAAGGATCTCCCAACTCATCGCTCTTATAGGAAAACTCAATCACTGGCTGTGAAAACACCATTCCCTCTTCGCATCCAGTGCGTTTGCAGTAACTACCTGCGGAAACGTTTCTTACGATCACTTCGACCATAATAATCTCAACCTTGCGAACGATCACATTGGTATCATCAATCTTTTCTACAAAGTGCGTCGGAACTCCGACCTTTTCTAAACATTGATAAATCAACGTGCTGATGGAGTTATTGAGACGGCCCTTGTCATCGAAGCTGGCCTTCTTTTCACCATTGAACGCGGTGGCGTCATTCTTGAACTCCATTCGCAAATTATTGGGATTATCAGTCTCCCATAGGCGCTTGGCCTTACCCTCATAAATTGGCTGCATGACATTTGGTAAGTTTTCCCGGGAAACCGGTCAAGCTTCCTTAAACATTAGCTTCACCGTCGGTGCAGCCATCCGGGCGCTCCATAGCGGGTTTCAACCAAACGATCTACCCTCTCTTGATCAGGGGAAAACGCGGATTCGAACCAGCTTTCGGCCAAGCGTTCTGCAAAAAGCTCGGCACGGAGCCGCGAGGAATCCGCCGCTGCAACAGAACCTTGGTGGAGCAAGCCCAAGCTACAGCGTCTCTGCGCCGCACCCGCCAATTTCTCGCCGAGTCCTCCCACTACATCGAATTCCACCGGGTTTTCAAAACAAACACCACCAACTCCTCTGGAATCACTGGCCAATTGCGGCGCGCTCCCTCCTTCATCTTTAAGAACAGAAACAAGAATCTCATGAATCGCTCGGTAGCTCTGTCCGCCTCTCATCCTTGCAACCTCGAACTTTCGGGGAATCATCAAACTGTAGGTCCAGTCACCCCGATGATCCACGATCCCTCCCCCCGTCCAACGACGCACCCATTGAACATCGGCAAACGAAGCCTTCGCATCATCCAGGCTTCCGAAATAGCCCAAGCTCCCCCACTTCCCCTTCCAGCTATAAACACGCATTATTGGTAAATCTCTTGTCTCCAATAACCACTGATCCACCGCCATGGCCTCCGGACCAGAGCGCGCAACTGGGTCGAACCAGAGTTCCATTTCCTGAAAAATCACGCGTCAGGTTATGTCTGCGACTCATACGGTGGCAATACTCCAGATCGAACATTTAGGCCCAACAAAAAAAAATGCGTTTTCACTTAAAAAAGAGATTGCACGATCGCAAGACTCCCCATAGCGTCCCGCCCACCCGAAGGGGATGGAGCGGTAGCTCAGTTGGTTAGAGCGCCAGCCTGTCACGTTGGAGGTCGCGGGTTCAAGTCCCGTCCGCTCCGCCATCCCATTCGAGTTTACCCCGTCATTGGCCTAACAGCCTATCGACGGGGTTTTTCTTTTTCAGAACCTTTCTTATTCATTCTTCCTTTCTCATTGAGGATTTAAATCTTACAACTCCGAGACCATGCCAACCGTCGCCATCGTAGGCCGTCCCAATGTAGGGAAATCAGCACTCTTCAATCGCCTTGCCGGAAGGAAGATTGCGATCGTTCATGACCAGCCAGGAGTTACCCGTGATCGGATTTCCGCCGTCTGTTCACTTACCACTCATCCCTGTATGCTCGTGGACACAGGAGGCATCGGCGCCACACTCGATGACGGCTTTGCGGAACAAGTCGCTATCGAAGCAGACATTGCGATGGAAACTGCAGATCTGATCCTTTTCCTTGTCGATGCTCAGGAAGGCCTCACTTCTATCGACCAAGCACTCGCTCAGAAACTCCGTAAAGCCAGTCCTCCCGTCATGCTCGTCCTCAACAAGGTCGACCATGACAAACATGAATCATCCTTCTCTGACTTCTCCGGGCTCGGCCTTCCAAATCAGGTTTTTGTCTCTGCAGAACATGGACGCAACTTTTCCGAACTCATTGATAAAATCGATGAAGTCGTCGAACCCCTCCACATCGAGACAGAAGAGGTGATGCAGGAGGTCGAGAAAATCGGCATCAAACTCTCCATTATTGGCCGACCCAACGCTGGCAAATCTTCTCTTATCAACGCCATCCTCAAGGATGAGCGGACCATCGTTTCCAAGATAGCGGGAACCACTCGTGATGCCGTGGACCTCCCTTACTCTTTCAACGGTGAAAATTTCACCCTTATCGACACAGCTGGACTTCGCCCTCGTGGCAAACGTGACAACTCAGTGGAAGTCTTCTCCGCAATACGCACGGAAAAAGCCATCCGCCGCGCCGATTTATGTGTGCTTGTGATCGATCTGGCCGCAGGCGTCACCGCACAAGACAGAAAAATTGCCCAACGTATTCTCGAAGAGAAAAAGCCCTGCCTAATCGTCCTAAATAAATTCGACCTCTTCCACCCGGGAGCCGAGTACAGCGAACGCATTGCCGAAGCTGAGGACCACGTCCGCCGCGAGCTCTTCTTCCTCTCCTACGCTCCATTTGTCGCTTGCTCAGCCAAGACTGGCGACTCCACCGCTCATGTCCTCAAGAAGGCTCTAGCGATCAAAGAAAGCGCTCAGGACGTCCCAGGCACAGGCAAGCTCAACCGTATCTTGCAAACTGCCATTATCAAGAATCCACCGCCAACTGATAACAAGGGTAAGCGCATGAAGTTGTTCTACGCGACCACAGCAATGAACGAGAAATATTCCGTCATTCCAGTGCCTACCTTGGTCCTCTTCGTGAACGACAAGCACCTCGTGAACGATTCCTATCAGTCCTACCTGACCAACCAATTGCGAGAGTCTCATCCGGCTCCCGGCATCCCCGTCGTCTTTTCCTTCCGCTCGCGTAAACGCCGTGAATGGGAACCACCGAAAAAGTTCCAAGGCCACTAAAGCTTCGCTTAAGCCTCTAAATTCTCTACTCGAAATGGAATGCCCGCTCTGCACCATGGATGAAATCCTTAACCTAAAGGATCATCATGAATGCGTCACCTGCGGTCATGAATGGACTCCTGAGCCCAAGAAAGAAGAGAGCGCCCAAGCGGAAGAACGCATCGTCAAAGACGCCCACGGCAACGTCCTCCAGACCGGAGATATCGTCGCCATGGTCAAGGACCTGAAACTCAAAGGCTCCTCGGACGTTCTGAAATCAGGAATGAAGTCCAAACCCATCCGCATCGTCGAGGGTGACCACGAAATCGACTGCAGGATGAACGGCCTCTCCATCGCCCTCAAAGCGATGTATGTGAAAAAAGTGAACCCCTGATTTAGGCTGAATTATTTTCTTTGGTCTTTCCGTGCCTCGATATTCTTAATTTCGGTTTTAGCTTCAAGGCTCTTACCCATCGTCTCACCCCAATGCTGAAGGAAGAATTTCTTTTCAGTGGTAAGGAGTTTATCGGAGGTCCCGAGAATAGGGCGCAAGCTGGTGGAGAGTTGAAGAGTCACCAGCAGGAAAATACCGAACCAGATCAGCAAGGGAGAGTTCTGTTTCGCACCGGTTTCACGCAGCGCCGCGCGGATGAATCGGAAAGCGAAAACCAGCGCAATCAGCCACGAAGCTAGGGCGAGGAAACCCATGAAGCCGAACGAAGCCGTTCCCTGCGCGAAGATCCAGAGCGCCGGGGCGAAGCCGAGAAGCAGCAGACCGGCCATCGCAAGCATTCCGCTCAGCAAACCACCCATGCGTGCGGCAGAGGCATTGGAGCCGGCGAGGCTTGAGAAGATGTAAAGGCTGGGAAAGCAGATCAGTCCGGCGAAGAGAAGTCCGCCGCCCAGCTTCAACGGAGCAGCCCAAAGCTGGTTTCCGTAAGCGAAGGTTCCCAGCACGAAGCCGAACACAAGAATCGAGATGAGGGCAATGAGTCCGAAGCGCAAAAGCGTCGATCCCTCTTCGCAAACCTTGTGTCCGGCAAGCTGCGCCGGCCTCCTGAGAAGAATTTCGAAAAGATCTTTGATCCCGGGATTCTGTGGAATCGGAACGTATTGCTGGGGATTCAGCGGCGGCGGTGTCTGGCTTTCAGTGGTCGGTTCTTGGTTCATCGTTTTGGTTTGTTTTGTGGTTTCTGGTTTTCAGAATAAGAATCATCACGAAGGCCGAGAGGGCAATCGCCCAACTGATCTCCGCGATGGAAATCTTGGTAAAGAGTTGTCGTATCGCGCCCCATACGGCTTCGACAAAACTCCCCTGCATGGGGCTGTCCCGAAGAAATGCGACTTCCAGCCCGGGCGATCCGAAGAAAGGACGGAGAATCCAGGAGAACTGCATACCGAGCAACGCGTTCCCAGCAATCCAGGCTCCCAAGGTCAACCGGGCCGTCGAACGCGAACCCGTGTATCGCCTCAACAGACTTGCCAGGCGGACTACTCCGGTCAGTCCCGCGATGCCGATCAGCAGCACATGGGTCAGCAGGTAGCCGGAGTGCGAGCTCTGTGCCTGCGGTGAATCCGCAGCCGGTATATTCAATGCGAGAAAGAAGGTCACCGGCGCAACCGAGCCCAGAATCAGCGCGGAAATCGCAAACGAACTCAGCAAGGCATGAAGCGACTGCCGAAAACCCAGACCACTTCCTAGCAAGATTCCCAACAGACCGTTCAGCAGGCCGTTGCAGGCAAGCGTGAGTGCGATCAGCAGTGGCATTTTGATCGCGACATACATTCCCATTTCGGGTGAGCGCCACCATCCGACCGTCAGGCCGTAAAGACCGAACCCCGCGCAAGTGACAGCAGCCGTTCTTACGATGGATTTCGTATGCGGTTCTTGGAGATCGGAGACGGGAGGTGAAAGGAATTGCTTCATCGACGCCTGTCATCCAAGCGCATCAATGTGAACTCCGTATGAAGGTAACGTGAAATTACCGAGAAGATTTCAGCAGGACGGAATCGAAAACACAGCCCGTGTGCCCTTGGGCGACACTTGTTCTAGAGCGACATTGGCATGGTGTAGCTCCGCAGCCTCCTTGACGAGGGTCAGGCCAATGCCACTTCCCTTCCGGCCCGACCTCAGGTGCCTGAGTGAGAAAAACCGCTCGAACACACGCTCCTTCGCATACTCGGGGATACCCTCACCGTGGTCTTCGATAATCACCGCGTGTTGCTCAGAGTTTTTGTGCAACCGAATCTCCACGAAATCCTTTTCGGAAGAAAAATCCACCGCGTTCTCCAATAGGTTCGTAAACGCAGCTTTCAGAACAAAAGCATCTCCCTGAACCATGAATGCTTCCGCCGGTTCTGCATACCGAATCACCACATTCGCCAGATCGGCCATCGCCTTGGCTTCAGATACCACCTGCCTGAGCAAAATTCTGAGATCGATCACTTCGAGATCATCCAGCTTCTTCTTTCCTTCCAGCACCGATAGCTCGAGGAGCCTGCCGAGCAAGCGATCCGCTCTCAGAGTTTCGGAATAAATGTTATCAAGAAACCTTTTCTTATCCGCCTGCGGCATCTTTTCGGTCTCTTCGTTCAAAAGCTCCGCCGCTCCCCTGATCGCCGCCAGCGGGCTCTTCATCTCATGCGTCAGGGTCTGCACGTAGCGCTCGGCAAACTGCCTTCCTTCCAGCGACTCACGCATGGCCTCCAGCGCAGCGGCAAGCGTGTTCACTTCCTTCCCCATCCCAAGCTTCGGCAAGTCCCTGCGCTTCCCTTGTTCGATATCCAGAACATATTCGGTCAGCCGGCTGATGGGCCGGTATTGCCAGATAAAGATGACACCCACACAGAAGAGAATCCCTCCACCCACCAGTCCGGTTCCCCACCAGATCTCGGACACCCTTCGCCGCAAGATGGGCAACACATCCGCCTGTGATTTATAAACCGTCAACACACCGAGGATACTCCCCTCATTCCCGAGAATGGGCGCAGCCACATGTAAAACCGAGCTGCTGCTGTCACTCTCATCGATCCGGCTGCTGCGTGCACCATACCTGCCATTGAGCGTAAGATACACATCACGCTTTTCAGAGAAATCCTCGCCGATCCGCTCCGGGTATCCGGAATCAAAAATTACCCACCCATCGGCATCCGTCACATAAACATCCATGCCCACCCCGGTCTTCTCATGATTGAAGATTCGGGCTTCGAGTTCTCTCGTATCAACCCTTCGCATTGCTTCTTGGAAGCGACTGGATTCGAAGTTTTCCTCACTGAAATCGGACTCGGCAATTGCAGCCAATAAATTTGCCGTATCTACCATCGCTTCTTCCGTAGCTTGGAAAAGCTGCGGCTCCACATCCGCAAGCTGCTTGCTGACCAGAAGATTGAATCCGGCAACAATCACCAGGGCGATGATAGCCAGGGTGATCCGGGTCAGCCTGATCTGGTTACTGAGATACCGGAATATACGCATAGCCAAGTCCTCGACGGGTTTGAATGGATTCACCGGCCTCCGGATTAACCGCACGGAGCTTGGCACGCAGGCTCTTCACATGCGCGTCAACCGTCCGGTCCGTGACCGCCAACGGATCCTCCCAAGCTTGCTCCAGAAGCTGTTCACGTGAGAGAACGCGCTCCGGCCTCTCGATAAGGGCTTTCGCAAGCCGGTATTCGTGTGCTGTTAGATCGAGGCGAACCTCACCGCAGAAAATCCGCTTTCCGTTTTCATCAACTCGCAGTAATTTGGGCTCCTGCACGGGAACGGCTTCCGCCGGAGAAGCCCGTCGGAGTATCGCACGCACGCGCGCCACCACCTCTCTGGGAGAAAACGGTTTTGTGACATAGTCATCGCCACCAATTTCCAATCCGATAACGCGATCCAATTCCCCTCCTCTGGCCGTCAGAAATAAGATAGGGATCGCGCATTGCTCTCTCAGCTGCCGGCACAGCTCGAAGCCGGTCATATCGGGCAGGCCCACATCCAGAATCGCCAAATCGAAATTAGATGATTTCTGCGAACCCAGGGCTTCCCCTCCGGTCAGAACGTGAGAGACCTGATAGCACTCACTCTCCAAGGCATACACCAGAGTATCAGCAATCGCTGGTTCATCTTCAACAATAAGAATCCGGGGCATGCGGGATTTTGAAAATATATCGCTGCAACGTCGAGTTCCATTCCACTCCAGCTAGCATTATCCATGGGCATGCCTCTCGCACCCGCTCTCTGGAATCAGCGAAAATAAGCTCAGAGGGCTTACCCGGAGCAGGCCTGCTTTACCTTTGCTACGTCGACAGCTTCATGAAAATCGTCGTTTACCAAGCAAACTGGCGCGGTTCCACAGGATGCGAGACATTCTGCAAACTCAACCGAGTATTTTCCACACGGTGAAACACTAATAGGATGGTGATGCGAATCCGCAGCGCTGCGGTCGATTCCAAACTCCTTGCAAAGGTCATCCATCAGCTCCGCGCTGCCTCCGAGTGCGCAGGAAAGCGTGCGGCAAACTCGGACATGATATTTTCCCGGAGCATACTGCCGGAACCCTGGGTAAAACGTCACCACCTCAAGAACCTTAATGGGCTCAATTTCCAGCTTCGCTGCAACCCAATCGATCGCCTCAGGAGATATGAATCCGAACTTATGCTGGACGATGTGTAACAAGGGAAGAACTGCCGAGCGTTTGCTTTCCGAATAATGGGAAATTCTTCCATCGGCTTCGCTCTCAAGCTCAGGGCTGATGGCGAATGGAGGAAAGTTCTTTTCCCCGGCTTTTACCGGAGCTTCAAGTGTTTCATCGAGAATTGGATCTGACATATCGTAACGTTATTTAATAAGGTCTTCGAGGTGGTTCATCACCGTGGTTGGTCCCATGTATTCATCACCAACGTAACTTGTCTTGATGAGTTTTCCTTCAAGATCCGTCAGAACGAGGTTGGGTATGCCTTTTCCCGGATGTTCGAACTTCCTTTTGAAGCGCGTAGCTGTGGAAAGTTTCAAGTGCGGCCAGTTCATTTTCTTGGAAGCTGCATAACCCTCCATCGCATCATCCGACCCGTCTGATGTAACTAGGATGATCTCAAAGGCATTACTCTTCGGTTTGTATTTATCGTAGAATTTAACAAGCGAAGGAGTGAATTTCTGGCAAGGGGGACACCATGAAGCGGTGTAGTAAAAAAGGTAATATTTTGTCGGCTTACTCTCAAGTTCGTAACGCTTCAGTGAGTCACCATCCAGCTTGACCAAGTTTCCATTCAATACTTCATCGAATACACTAGAAATGGATGAGACACTTTCGGCGTCTTTCTCAGTCTTCCAAGCTTTGACCAGATCCGCATCGCTCTCGATTAGAGCGGAAACTGGGAAGCTCACCACTTTTCCGCTTAACATCCTGAAGTTAGCCTTTAGTTCCTCGCCTTCTTCGCTCTTGCCAAACAGTTCAAGCCGCGCGGTATTTCCATCGGCACGTGTCCATGTTCTGAACTCAGCGTGCAGAGGCACGATGAGCAGAACTGTGACAAGTAGTAGATGAAAGATGTTCATGAAACCAATATTCTAGCGATCGCACTCGCCCATCACGAAGTCCAAGGATCCAAGGATCGCGGGGATATCGGAAACCATGTGTCCGGGAAGCAATTTGGAAACGATGGAAAGGTTGCAGTAAGAAGGGCTCCGAATTTTCAAGCGGTTGGGAACTCCACCCCCTTTTGAGTGAATATAAAAGCCAAGCTCTCCTTTAGGATTTTCCGCACCAAAATAGACCTCTCCCACAGGGGCGTCGATTCCCTGAGTGGAGACGATGAAATGGTGTATCAATTCTTCCATCGACATCATGACGCGTTCCTTATCAGGAAGCATACTCTTGGAATCGGCAATGTTCACTGGACCATCGGGAATCGTATCGAGAACTTGCCGACAGATTTTGATCGACTGACGCATTTCCTCCATCCGCACCTGGTAACGAGCGTAGCAATCACCTTCATCCGCAATCGGCACATCGAAATCATATTTCTCGTAACCCAGATACGGATTGGTTTTGCGCATATCTCGGTCCACACCGGAAGCTCTGAGGTTGGGCCCGGTCATGCCGTAGTTGATCGCAGATTCAGCACTGATGGCTCCGACATCGATCATGCGATCGCGGAAAATTTTGTTGTTATCGAGTAACTTGGAGATCTCACCAATCGTCACTTCGCATTCCTCGAGGAAAGTCCTCACCGCGGCATCGAAGCCGGGAGGCATATCCCGCAGCTGCCCACCAACACGAGTGTAGGATGTGGTGAAACGGGCACCCGTGAGCTGCTCACACAGGTTGTAAACTTTTTCACGTTCCGTAAAGGTGTAGAGGAACACTGTCATCGCGCCGACGTCCATGGCACAGACACCCACTCCCAGCATGTGCGCGGATATCCGGGCAAGCTCGCAGCAGAGCACGCGCAGTGCTTGGCCACGTGGTGGCAGCTCCCAGCCCATCAGCTTTTCCACCGCGCAGGCATAAGCAACGTTATTGGCGAGGGGTGCGAGATAGTCCAACCGGTCCGTGTAAGGCACGAATTGATTATAATGCATGTTCTCTGCAATCTTCTCATCGCCACGGTGGAGGAAACCGACGTCTGGGTCAGCAGAGTGAATAACCTCACCATCTAGCTCAAGAATCAGGCGCAAAACTCCGTGCGTTGCCGGATGGGACGGGCCCATATTCAGAACCATACGTTCACCGACGAGATCGTCAGTTTGTTCTTGATAGGATTCAATCGCCTTGGAGGCTTTGCCCAGAGTGTCCGGGGACTCGTAATCTGTGGAAATACTCATAAGTTCGCTTGCAGGAAATAAGCACCCAAACACCCCTCTATCGCAAGGGCTTTGTCAGTTTTTTTGGCTCTTCCGAGACTTTCATCGAAAAATGGAGTCAGTCCTATCCTTCTAATATTTTCTAAAGATCCGCCGATCAGTTAGGCAACAAAGAGACCAAACCCCTAGAGGGAAGGTCAAAGCGAGGAAGTAAATCAATGACTTACCCGCTTTATTACCGGTTTTCCGAACAGCGTGAAGGCGCGCGCCCCTATGTTCTATTCCCCTCTTTAAAAAAGAAGAATTGGCTGGATTTTAACTTCTTTGAATCAGCTCCGGTTTGCTTCGACGGCGTCTTTCTTAAACAGGCGGTAAACTTGAATAAAGAAGTATGGCGCAAAGATGACGACGAAGAGGGTCGTAGTCATGATACCACCAAGCACACCGATACTAATGGCATTCTGCGCGCCTGAACCGGGGCCAGATGCGAATGCCAGTGGTAGGACACCAAGTATGAAGGTGAAGGAGGTCATGAGAATCGGACGTAGACGTTGGCGAGCAGCTTCATAAGCCGCATCGTAAGCTCGCATACCTTGTTCAAAATTATTTTTTGCAAACTCCACCACGAGGATGGCGTTCTTCGCCGCCAAGCCAATGGTAATAAGAAGTCCGACTTGGAAGTAGACGTCATTAGCCTGATCGGTGATCCAAGTCGCGATCACGGCACCGAAAATCCCCAACGGCACGACCAACATGATAGCTATGGGGATGGCCCAGCTTTCGTAAAGAGCGGCTAGGATAAAAAACACCGCGATGACGGAGACTAGGTAAAGCAGCCAAGTGTTGGTGCCAGCTTGCTTTTCCTCGTAGGAAAGACCGGTCCAAGCAATATCAATTCCTTCTGGAAGCTCTTCCGCAAGGCGGTCAATTTCTTTAAAAGCTTCTCCGGAACTGACACCGGTCGGCGTGGAGCCTTGAATTTCCATCGAGGCGGTTCCGTCGAAGCGAGTTAGCTTGGGAGAGCCGAAGCTCCAGCTTCCCGAGGCGAATTCAGCCATTTGCACCATACCACCGTTCTGGTTGCGCACATACCAGTCGTTGATATCATCCGGCAACATGCGGTAAGGGGCATCCGCTTGGACATAGACACGCTTGACGCGACCAGCTTCGAGGAAATCGTTGACGTAAATGCCGCCGAGAGCGGTGCTGAGAGTTCGATTGATCGAGTCGATGGGGACACCTAGGGAGCGGGCTTTGACGTTATCAATATCGAGTTCGTATTGCGGTCCGGCTGCAAGCCCGTTCAAGCGGACTTGTGCGAGACGTTGATTCTTATTGGAAAGACCAAGGAAGCGATCAGTCGCATCCGAGAGCGCCTGGCGCCCGAGGCCAGCCCTATCAACAAGCTGGAATTCAAAACCTCCGGCATTGCCCAGAGCACTAACTGGCGGCGGCACAATCGGGATCGCCATGGCGTCGCTCATGTTGGAAAACGATTTTCCGGCTTTATCTCGGATTGCAAAGACAGAGTTTGCTTCATCGCGCTCCGCCCAGTCCTTCATTTTGACGAAGGCGATACCAACATTCTGCGCCCGCCCAGCAAAGCTAAAACCTGCAGCAGCAAAAATTCCTTCCACTGCCTCGTCCGCATCGTCGAGGTAGAAGTCTTCCATTTCCTCTACCTTTTTAATGGTCTGTTCAAGTGTGGTGCTCGGTGGCCCAGATAAAAGGGTGAACATGCGCCCCTGGTCCTCATCCGGTAGGAACCCGGTGGGAATACGAACAAAGACCAATAAGGTGGCGATAACGAGAACGACAAAAACCAGCGGGAGCACCACCCGATTTTCAAGTAGCCGATCCATCACAGCCCGGTGACCACGGCGAACTTTCTCGAAGGATCGATTGAAGAGGCCGAAAAACCCGCGCTCTTTCACTGTCTTCCCGGATTTCAGAATCAGCCCGCAAAGGGAGGGCGAAAGTGTGAGCGCAATGAACAGGGAAATGCCCATGGCTGCGGAAATGGTGACGGCGAACTGACGGTAAATCACGCCTACAGAACCTTCAAAAAACACCATTGGCAGGAACACCGCCCAAATCACAACCGTCGTCCCGACCAAGGCACCGGAGATTTCCTTCATCGCGATTTCAGCGGCTTCTTTCGGTTTCAGGTCAGGATCATCCTCAAGCTTTTGTTCCACGTTCTCGGTGACGACGATGGCATCATCAACTAACATGCCAATGGCGAGCACGAGCGCAAAGAGGGTCAGGACGTTAATCGAGTAACCGAAGGCAAAAAGGAAAGCAAATGTGCCCAACAATACGATGGGAATCGTGACTGCAGGAATCAAAGTCGCGCGTATGGTCTGGAGGAAGACGAAGATCACCAGCACAACTAGGGCGATAGCCAATACCAGAGTGACTACGACGTTCTCAATCGACGCCCGAATGAATGGTGAAACATCGATCGGATAAACAATTTCCAAACTGTTCGGGATCACTTCATCAAAGTCAGCCACGCGATCTTTGACCGCTTGAATGGTTTCCAACGCGTTGGCACCAGGAGCGAGTTCGATGGCGATTCCAGAAGCGGGTTGCCGGTTCCAGCGACCGATCACGTTGTAACTTTCAGCTCCAATCTCGATCCGAGCGATATCAGCAAGGGTGACGTAGCTTCCGTCTTCGGTCACAGTCAGGAGGATCTCCCCGAATTCCTCCGGAGTAGTCAGGAGGGATTGGGCGGTGATAGTGGCATTAAGCTGCTGCCCCTCCACACTGGGCGCCCCGCCGATTTCCCCAGTGGCGAGTTGGACGTTTTGCTCTTCGACCGCGCTTATCACGTCGATCGCAGTCAGCTTGTAACTGTTCATACTCTCTGGGTTCAACCAGATGCGCATCGCATGAGCAGGACCAAAGGTCTGAATCTGACCCACCCCGCTGACGCGGCTGAGTGGTTCCCGGAGGTTCGAAGTCAAAAAATCAGAAATGTCGTTACGGCTCATTGAACCGTCTTTGGAATAGAACCCGACGATTAACGCGTAGCTGCTGCCCGCCTTCTCGACTGGAACGCCAAGCTCTTGAACAATGGTAGGTAAAGATGAAAGCGCTTGGGAAACTTTGTTCTGAGTCTGCACCTGCGCGATGTCAGCATCGGTGCCGGGCTCGAAGGTCAGAGTGATGGTCGCCTCGCCGGAAGATGAGCTTTCGGACTGAATGTAGCGAAGGTCGTCTATGCCCGTCAGGTTTTGCTCAATGACTTGGGTGACGGTGTTTGTCAGCGTCTCTGCAGAAGCACCAGGATAAGTGGCGGTGATCGAAATCTCCGGCGGCGCGATGCTTGGATACTGCTCAACTGGCAGCTGGAAAAACGCGAAGACGCCGAAGCCCATGATGAAAAGGGAAACGACCCGTGTGAAAATCGGGCGCGCGATGAAGAAACTCGAGATCATAGGTCAGTTCTCAAGGTTGATTTTCTCAGGACTGAGTTCAGCACCTTCAGTGAGCATCATACGGCCTTCGACAATTAATCGCTCTCCAGCCTCAAGACCTTCCAGCACCACCCAGCGATTTTTATAGGCAGTTCCCGTGCTTATAAAACGTTTCCGAGCGCGGTTATCAGAATCGATCACCCAGACACTTTTCCGCTTTCCTTCCGGTTCAATCGTGACGCTTTTTTGTGGGATAGCGATTGCTTTGGAGCGCCCATCATCCTTTACCGAAGCACGCACAAACATACCGGGCAGGAGGATCTTATCTGGATTCGGAAAAACTGACCTCAAACGTATGGAGCCGGTCTGCGTATCAACGGCCAGTTCCGCAGCATTTAGAGTGCCCTCGTGCGAGTAAGCTGCGTTGGTTTTTGTCGGGAGAAGTTCAACTGCGAACTTCGCCTGTCCCTGATTTTCCAACCGGGCAGCCGTCAGCCGCTCTCGCAAATCCCCAGCCGCTACAGCAGATTGTGATAGATCGACATAAACCGGATCAAGCTGGCGAACGGTGGCCAAGGGCATGACCTGCCTTTCGGTGACCAGAGCACCCTTTGTCACCGTGGTGGGGCTGATGTGCCCACTGATTGGCGAGCGAACCTTAGTGTAGTCGAGATTAAGTTTTGCCATCCGGACTTCCGCTTTGGCCAGACTGATCGCTGCCTTGGCTTGGCTCAATGTAGAAACCGCATTGTCGTATTCCTGCTGGCTGACAGCGTTATCCTTGATCAACCTTTCGAGTCGATCAGCAAGTGACTGGGCGTTCAGCCGCTGCGCCTCCGCAGTTTCCAAATTTGCTTGAGCCATATCGTAATCCGCCTCGTAGCGCGCGGGATCGATCTGATAGAGCTGCTGGCCTTCGTCCACATAAGATCCCTCTTCGAAAAGCCGCGATTGAATAATACCGCTGACCTGCGGGCGGATTTCAGCGACTTGATAAGCAACCACGCGTCCGGGCAGCGGGTCTGCGTGATCGATAGCTTGCGGCTGCACCTCAATGTAACCGACAACGGCAGCCGAAGGCGCCTTTCCAGAGCCAACCTCATCAGATCCTCCGTTCTGGTCACCGCACGCCGATAGTAATAGCTGGCTGGCGCAGGTAGAGAGAAGGAGGACAGCCCATCTCCTGTTAACAGCTTTTGTAGAACGCTTCGAGATCGTGCTTGGACGGAAATACATACGAGTAAATTATTGGATCTTAACTAGATGACCAATCTCTTCAATTGATCGAAAAATTCATCTAGAAATAATCATTTGGGTCCATCGGCAATGCGAGTTCCCGTCGGAGAATACTCTGGGCTTCAGGAATATCAAAATGATTTTCCAATAGCACCAATGCCTTTGCTGAGCCATGGACTGGAAACCGGTCACGCGAGCGTAACCAGACATTTCCTAAAACCTCGTAGCCGATTTCACGTGTCGGAAACACATCGTCGACCAACTCCAAAACACTCTGATTTGGATCGGCAAAATACCGTAGGGAGTAGAGCAACCCCAATACCGTCGGCGGTGGCAGGACGGGCATCTCAGACCGAATCTCAAGCGCTAGCTCGAGGGCCTCTTCCTCACGCCCCGGCACACGTGCGAGCGAATACAAAGCTGCGCGCTTTGCGAAACCGCGCGCCTTGCCCGTCTGCACCGCAGACCAATACGCCTCATAAGATTCCTCAAAGGCCTTACCTGTATCGCCAAATGCCAAAATTTTATTCGGATCCGCAAGCAGATATCCCAAGCTCTGCCTTAATATCGGATCATTAGGATTATTGCGTATTCCGCGTTCCAGAAAGTTCCTCCCGGTAAGGATTGACTCTTTCCAAGCAAGCTTGCGCCGCATTGCCGGGAGATTGGATTGATAAAGATAATAGGAAGCTGCGTTGTAGGATTGATGCCAGCTACCAGAGTCCCAGTAATAGCGCGTGTGTGGAGCTAGATCGACGATGATATTGTAAGTTTCAGCAACCTCGCTCCACTTTTGCTCGGTGAAATAGCTGAACGCTCGGATATTGAAAAAGGTCGCAACCAAAGTTCGTAACCCACCAAGTGAAACTGCAGAAAAGGTTTGTCCGAGTTTATCGCCGGTATCGATTTTGAGCTTGGGCGGCACCAAACCTTTCTCCGAAAGTTCTACGCTTAACCCCTGCTCCAGCGGTAACCGCGCAGCACCCATCACGAGCACTACCAATCCCAAAATCACATATCGTTTTCCCTGAGTCATCGTTTCCTAAAACTCCTTCTTCGCGAAAACAAACCACGAGGCGATGAGATAAAAGCTGAAGTAGAACAGCCCCACTAGTATCAACTTCCCAAAAATTACCAACGGCATCAGCTGTCCCTCAATCACGGAATCAATCACATTGAATAATTGGAAATCCGGTAAGATGAGCGATACTAATAAAGCAATTGCTTGGCTAACCCAGCCCACATCTGTTCCAACCTCAGAACTGAGATAAATCGCTCTAGCATCTGCCTGAAAGTGACCACAGAAATAAATAAGGAAGCTAACAATCGTCGTGAATAAGGTGCTACTTGAGAACGTAGAAATCAGCAGTGACATGGAAGCAATCACCGTTGCCCGCAAAAACACAGCAAGCACCGCCCCCTGAAGAGAGAAAGTCGGCCCCTGCGCAAGAATGTCTGCTTTCAACCCGGCAATATCACTCACCGACCAGCCTCTGGCTTCAGCCATCGCCATTTGCTTGGAAAGCACCATATTGGTGCGGACCTGCAAGATGCCGGTCATCAATAAATCCATGACTAGCAGGGAAACAAATATCAACAGCAGCACCCCCAATAATTTCCCCGCGAGGTAGTCGATACGCGGCACTGGCTTCGCGAGGATCGTATATAACGTCCGATCTTCAACATCTTTTGGCAGCAGCAAAGCAGTCGCCACAATCGAAAGCACTACAGAGAATAAGGTCATTGCTCCGAGCGACCAACTTTTGATCGAACGCAGTATGTTCACACCAGCTGCTTCCGGCCCCTCATGCTGAGGAAGATTGAAGAAATTACTCCCGATCAGAATGATCGCGAAGAAGGCGAGAAAGTAGAACACCTTCATTCTCACAAGCTGGGTGAACGCATGCCGAGCAATCACCGAAATGCGCCCTAGGTGCGCTGTAAATGCATTGATCATCAAGAGTGGGTTCATTTTAAAATATTGGATTCGGAGTTCTTTTGATCACGTGTCTCGCGAAGGAACAAGCGCTCAAGAGTAGTTCTCGGTTTACCGGTTCTAACCAGCTCGGCAGCCCCGTCCCGCCCAATCAATGCGGCAATCTCCGCGACTAATTCCGGACTCGCATCTTTCACTACCAGCTCGGTCTGATCCTCGATCGCAATCAAATCATCCAGATTGCCCTCTTTGATCATTCTCCCACGGAAGATGATTCCAACCGTATCGCAGACTTCCTGAACCTGCTCCAGCAAGTGCGAGCAGAGAAACACCGTAATCCCCTGCTCTTTGAGTTTGAAAATTAAATCCCGTATCTCCCGTGATCCAACAGGATCCACGCCAGCTGTCGGCTCGTCCAGAATCACCAACCGCGGTTCCTGAATCAATGCCTGAGCGAGACCAATACGCTGTAACATACCTTTTGAATAGCCCCCGATGCGCCGATGGCTCGCATCCTCGAGATCCACAAGTTTCAGCAACTCATTGACACGATCGCGAAGTTTCGTCCCGCGTATTCCACAAAGTTTACCATAAAAGTTCAGAGTCTCTTCTCCACTGAGATGTTTGTAGAAATAAGGGTTCTCCGGAAGAAATCCAACCTCGTCACGTGAATCAACCTTGAGTGAATCTTTTCCAAAAATCGCGCATTCACCCGATGTCGGAGCGACTAATCCCAGCAATGCCTTCATCGTCGTAGATTTCCCAGAACCATTCGGACCGATCAATCCATAAACTTCGCCCGGCATGATACGGATCGACACATCATCCACCGCCCGCAATGGTTGGCGCTTAAAAGAAGTTTTGAAATCCTTCACCAAATGGCGGATTTCGACAGCTGGAGATGAGTCGGTCATGCTTGGCCAAAGAGTTGTATCACAAGCTTCGTGATGCAATTTCTTTCCACTCTCATTTATTGCGTCAACCCGGTGGAATTTCCATCATTGCCATCAATTTCGATGACCGATAGTTTTACTGAAATATGAATAAAACATTCTATCGATTACTGAAAAGTCTCCCCGCGCTACTTGTAGCAGCCACCCTCCCGAGCTGTATACAGGATGAAACTACCATTACTTTGAATAAAGATGGGAGTGGCACCATTGTTACCGAAACCATCGTAGGGCAGCAGATGTTGGGCATGATGAGCCAATTCGCGCAAGCCGATCAGCCAAATCCATTGGTCGAGATGTTCTCCGAGGAAAAGGCTAAAGAACGCGCCGCAACCATGGGCGAAGGAGTGGAGTTCGTAACGGCAGAGATGATTAACGAAGACGGTAAAAAAGGGGGGCGCTTCCATTACAAATTCGCTGATATTAACAAAATCGCTATCAGCCCCACCAGTTCAGTCGAGGGCCTAGGTGATCAGGCTCCCGATGCAAATGAACCAGAGGAAGAAAAAGACGAGCCACTGAAGTTCGAATACAAGGACGGTGAACTTACCATCATCAGCCCGCCAGCTAACTTTGACGATGTAACCGGCCAAGAGGGAGAGGAAGAGAATCCTCAAATGGAAGCCATGATGAAACAAATGCTCGGCGACATGCGCCTGAGCATGAAACTGGTCATCGCAGATGGTATCGCTGCAACCAATGCCTCTCACGTCGTTGAAAATGAAATCACGCTTTTCGAGGTAGAAGTCGGCAAGCTACTCTCCCAGAAACAAGAGCTGAAGGAGGTTTCAAAACTGGGTGAGGACGATCCGGAAGGAGCGAAGAAAGCCATGGCAAAACTCGATGGAATCAAATTCCAGTCCGAAGAGACCGTCACTGTAACCGTGAAGTAAGCGCTAATATACCAAGCGCCCTATCACATCCCCTTTCAGAGGCTTCGCTATCCAAAGCATTAGGAGGATAAAAAAAGCGCGCCGGATTTCTCCAGCGCGCTTTTTCTTTGAACTTAAACTCAGTGTTCGCGGCAGAACTGCTCGAAACGCGAAAGACCTTCGTTGAGGACGTCCAGCGTAGTGCAGTAACTGATGCGGATACCCTCGTCGTAGCCGAAGGCAACACCTGGAACTGTGGCAACTTTGTAGCGGGAAAGCAGCTTGTCGCAAAGGTTCGTCGAGCGAAGGCCCATTTGACCAGTGTAGACAAAGAAGTAGAAAGCGCCCTTAGGCTCGATCACTCGGATATTCGGAATCGCCTGCAGGCGGGAAAGCACGAACTGACGTTTGACGTCATATTCACCACGAAGGTCTTCGATAAAGGATTGGTCACCTTGGAGTGCGGCAAGCCCTCCGTATTGAGCAAAGCTAGTTGCGTTGGAAACGGTGTGGCTCTGAATTTTATCGATCGCTTCGGCAATCGGCTTTGCTGCGGCGGTGTATCCCAGACGCCAACCGGTCATCGAGAACGCCTTCGAGAAGCCGTTTACAGTGATCGTAAGGTTGTAGAGTTCCTCGCTCAGGGACGCGATGGAAACGTGCTCGGACTCGCCGTAGACCAACTTCTCGTAAATCTCATCGGAGAGAATCATGATATCCTCGCTGAGCGCGATTTCGCCCAAGCCAAGTAACTCTTCTTTGCTGTAAACTGCGCCAGTTGGATTACCGGGTGAATTAATGATCACCATTTTCGTCGCAGGAGTCATCGCTTCCTCGAACTGCTCTGGAGTCATTTTCCAGCCGGTGGATTCCTTAGTCTCGACCAAAACGGGAATACCGCCTGCGAGACGCACCATTTCTGGGTAAGAAACCCAGTAAGGAGTCGGGATGATAACCTCGTCACCCTCTTCGACCACGGCGAGAATCGCATTGAAACAAGCCATCTTCGCACCGGAAGTCACGCAGATCTGGCTCGGCGCGTATTCGATATTGTTATCAGTTTTGAATTTCTCGGAAAGTGCTTGTCTCAGCTCAGGAATACCTCCGGAAGGCGTGTATTTGGTCTTCCCCTCCATCAGAGCTGCAACGGCGGCTTCCTTGATGTGAGTGGGAGTGTCGATTTCTGGCTCGCCTCCTGCGAGGGCATACACCTCCTCGCCTTGGGCGATCAATGCTTTGGTTTGTGCGGTAACCGCAAGAGTGAGTGAGGGAGTTACCTTGTCGATACGTGATGAGATGCTGTGCATGGTGTGCGCTGTGGTTAATTTCAGGTCGTTGAAAAACTCTGTCGCGGCAGCGCAACAGATCCTGAGGCACCACCGAAACGGGCGGGGTTGTTGTGGCGGCTACCCCACCCCGTTGCAAGCGAAATGGTTTCGAAAAGTTAGGGAAACTCCTAGTTTCCAACCTCTGAAAAGCTCCCCTGCTTCAGAAATCGAGAAGTCAGCCCAATCACCAGCTCGCGCTTCATGATAAATGGATGCGTAAAATGAACGACCACATGCTCCTTCATTCCCGCGACTTTGGCACGCTCCACTGAAACCTTACCATCGTCTGCACCGGAAATCATCATGCTATTTATCCAGTTGATACTCCTGTCACCAGCGATCACCCCGAGATCGAATTCAACCCTCCCGAGTTGGTTCGGCGTCGATCCCGCACCCGTCCCCAGCTCGCTGCCGGCTGGCCCATTCAGAGCCTGAAAGACCTTCCAACAACCCAGCTTATCCACCACCTCGCTACCTTGGTTCGGCGGTGCCAACATCACCACCCGTCCCAGTTTCCCTATTTGATGCCGATCCAGGTAACTTCTCACCAATATTCCGCCCATTGAATGGGTGACGAAGTGTATTTTCTCACAACCCGCCAGCACTGGGTTCTCGAGCGCAGCAGAGATCGCTGTATCACTGAGCTTCTCTATACCAGACTCGCGCGATGGGTAATTCTGGTTCACCACCGCAAAACCTTCGCGTCTCAACCCCCTCGCCATTTGCTCCATGCTAGCCGTAGTCCGGCACAAACCATGGAGCAAAATAACGCCCTCAGTTGCCTGGTCACCAAGTGTGGTATTTTGTAGCATCATTACGAATAGAAAAAACTTACGGAAGGTCATGAAAGCGTAGGGATATTAATTCAGCTTCAATAGAGCGATCCTGTGAAACGGAGAAAGCCGCTAACTCACTAAGAATTAACGGCTTTCATTGGTTGCGGGAGCAGGATTTGAACCTACGATCTTCAGGTTATGAGCCTGACGAGATACCTGACTTCTCCATCCCGCGTTTGTATTTCCACCGGTTATGGTGGACGGCGAACGTAGCCAGCAGAGAGGAGGAAGATCAAGGGAAATTTTGCTTATGCTAATATTTTTTGATTCAATCGCCGCATCGCATGAACACACTCACTGAAATTCCCCTGATCTTGGAACAAGATGAATGGATATTTCGATGCGATACGCACTTGAAATTGGCGAGACAATTCACCTCCGGACCACGGCAACGGCGCGTTCATGGAGAGAAGCATCCTATTGAGGATTTCCTATTTAACTACTACCCCTACCCCTTCGCTCTACTTGAGCAATGGCAGCCTGGCCTTGGGGTAGCGGTGCGCTTCTCTGATCCGAACGAAATCCCTTCACCTTATGGCAACCAACGTTATCGGTTAGAAGGAAGTTGCTGCTTCCTTGATGTAAATTTAATGAAGCCCAAAGAGCGTGAGCGCTTGGAATGGATTGTCAGCCTGCTCAAAGCTACTCAGAGCCACGTGCCGAACTTCGCATGCCACGGCATTCATGAGTGGGCTATGGTTTATCAGGCGGAAGAGGTTAGGCATGCATCCATCGCTCCGCTCAGAATCCCTCAGGAAAAGATCGACGAACTCGTTCGTTCCCGTTCGATTGCCTGCACTCACCACGATGCCTTCCGGTTCTTTGCGAAAGATGCGAAGCCATTGAATCGACTTCAACCCAGCATTGAAACACGCCATGAAAACGAACAACCCGGCTGCGTGCACGCGAACATGGATCTCTATAAATGGGCGGCGAAATCGATGCCGTGGATTGGAGCAGAATTATTGCTAGAAGCCTTTTGTCTCGCCACCGAACTCCGCGATCTCGACATGCGCGCCAGCCCCTACGATCTTTCCGCATGGAATGTCAGCCCAGTGAAAATCGAGACTCCGGAAGGCCGGCGCGAATACGAAGCTGAGCAACGCCGCCTTGCGGATAAGGCAGTCTTCTTAAGGTCAAAATTGATCTCGGTGATTGAGAATATTCTCGCTGCCTGAGAAACAAAAACAACCTTCAGATCACACGCCCTGCCAGCCGAGCTTCTGGCGAAGACCTTCGTAGAACGAAGTTCCGACCAAGCGCAACAGATGAAACGAACGCGATGATTTCTTAACAATCACTCGGTCACCGGGTTCAATACGTGTCGTATCGCGTCCGTCGACAGTGAAGATCATCGAGCCATCATCTGCGTCTTCAGGGAAAATCTCTATCTCAACATCTTCTGAAATAACCAGTGAACGCTGACTAAGGCTGTGCGGACAGATCGGTGTGATCACCATCACTTTGGATTGTGGAGCGATCAGCGGGCCGCCGGCGGAAAGTGAATACGCGGTGGAGCCGGTGGGTGTTGCGACGATGAGCCCATCCGCTCGGTAGCGGTTGAGCCATTCCCCATCAACTTTGGTCCCCAAGGTTACCATTCGCCCGGTCTCACCACGTGCCAAGGTCACTTCGTTCAGTCCGTGGTAGGTTTCTATTTCTCCGGATTTTCGAATTACCTGAGCATTTATCAGCATTCGCACGCTGGTTTGATAGTTCCCACCTTGAACCGCATCCGCGAAGTCATCGATCTCTGCATCAGTGCAGGTGGTTAAAAAACCTAGGGTGCCGATATTGATGCCCGCGACTGGCTTTTCAAAACTGTCCAACCGCGCGACCGCGTGCATCATGGTTCCATCGCCACCCAACACGGCCGCAATATCGACGTGCTCGGAAAACGTGCTGGCATCGATACCGAAAGCTTCTCCTGCGATATCAGCCGTTTCTTTATCTAAGACACATTCGCAGCCACGCTTTTCGAGTGCGGCTCTCAGGGCTAGCAAGACCTTCAAACCACCAGTCTTTTCTGGGTTGAGCAATAAACCTACTTTCACTAGCGAAGACCTTGTTGCGAATCACCGCGCCTGACAAGAAACTTACTTCCGCTTTCACAGGATGCACGTAGCTTGAACAGGTCGCATCAAATCCATGCTCGAACTCTCCCCGCACAATATTCAACTTCTGCCAGACCATGCGCTCGTAGTCGGGAAAGTTCAGCGCTGCCTAGTGGTTGCCGATCTCCACTTAGGGAAGTCCGCAGCTTTTCGCGCAAGCGGGCTAGCAGTTCCCGAAGGCGATACTGCCAGAGATCTCTCTCGCCTCTCGAAACTCATCGAAGCCCATTCACCGGATCAGCTGGTAGTCGCCGGCGATTTATTTCATGCCGAATCCGGTCAGACAGAGGAAACCATCACCGAGTTCACTCGTTTTCTAGAACGGACCAAGGTTCCCTTCACCCTCGTAAAAGGCAATCACGACGCAAAAATACGCAATCTTCCGGACAATCTGCACCAGCTCGATTTCCTCGATCTTGAAGGCATACGAATTGTCCATAAACCCGAGCACGGCGGAGAAGAACTATTTAATATCTGCGGTCACATTCATCCAGTGATCAGAGTTCCGGACGGCCGTAACACTGCACTAAGGCTGCCTTGTTTTCACCTCCGTGAAAACATTCTCACCCTACCATCCTTTGGCTCTTTCACTGGCGGGCACGTGGTGAAACCACGCAAGCACGATCGCTTCTTCGTTACGCACTTGAATGAAGTGATCGAGCTGCCCGAGAAATTGCTGTGAGGTTTCACCCCAGAATAAAATACACCCGCAGGCAGCTTCGTTTGGAAGCCATCCTGCGGGTGTATTAAAATTCTATCTCGGCGCGAATTATTTCGCAGCAGCTACGACATCACCGGCAGTCATGCCGAGCTCTTTCATAACCACATCGCCTGGGGCACTGATGCCGAAGCGATCGATACCGAGAACCTTGCCTTCGGTGCCGACGTATTTCCACCAGATGTCAGTGACACCGGCTTCGATTGCGATGCGTTTGGTGCAGGCTTTCGGAAGAATGCTTTCCTTGTATTCAGCGGCCTGTCTTTCGAAGCGCTCGACACAAGGCATGGAAACCACGCGCACGCCGTCACCGAGTTGTTTCGCCGCCTCAACGCAATGCTGAAGTTCGGAACCAGTGCCGATGAGAATAGTGGTAAGGGTGCCTTTTTCCTTCACCGCGACATAGCCACCACGCAGCACGCCATCACGACGCTCCTCAACCGAGACTTCGGTTAGTGCTGGAATCCCCTGACGGGTCAGGATGAGTGCGGATGGGCCGTCGGTGCGCATCATCGCAGCGATATAAGCACCGGCAACTTCTTCAGCATCTCCCGGGCGGATCACGTCGAGACCTGGTATTACGCGCAGGCCGCTGACGGTTTCCACCGGTTGGTGCGTCGGGCCATCTTCGCCTACGCCCACGGAATCGTGCGTGAAGATGAAGGTGGTTGGAAGGTTGGAAAGTGCCGCAAGACGGATCGCTGGGCGAACATAGTCAGCGAACACGCAGAAGGTCGCACCGCTTGCGCGGAAAATACCGTCGTAGGCAATGCCGTTGCAGATCGCTCCCATCGCATGCTCGCGAATGCCGAACCAGATGTTACGCCCGCTTGGGTTTGTAGCGGAGAAGTCGCCTTCACCGGTGAGGTAATTTTTCGTTGATCCGAAGAGATCCGCACTTCCGGTTAGGAACTGTGGCATGGCTTTTGCCACATCGTTGATCACTTGGGCACCTGCAGCACGTGTCGCACCGGAGTAGTCAGCAGCGAAGGTTGCAATCTTGGAAGAAAGATCTGTTGGTGTAGAAAGAGCCACACCTTCTGTGAGTTGCTCAGCGAGTTCCGGATTGGCTTTCTCCCACGCATCGTAGGTTGCTTGCCATGCCTCAAATTTCTTAACCTGAGCGGCTTTACGCTCAGCAAAGAAGCTTTTGGTATCCTCGGAGACGAAGAATTTCTCGTCAGCGGGAAGACCGAGAGCGACGCGTGCTTCATCGACAAATTTCGCACCACCCTCGCCGTGAGCGGCAGCGGAACCAGCAACTTCTGGAATACCTTTTCCGATCAAAGTTTTCGCGATAATGACTTTTGGCTTCTTATTCTTATTCGCCTTCGCGACTTGGAGCGCTTTTTCAATCGCAAGCAGATCGTTACCGTCAATCTCTACTGCATCCCAGCCTTGGGACTCAAAGTATTGCTTTGCATTCTCGCTCTGGGTCAGTTCTGCCATCGCGTCGAGCGTGACGTCATTGCTGTCATAAATTAGGACGAGATTATCGAGTCCATTGTGACCGGCAAAGGCGATCGCTTCCTTGGCGACACCTTCCTGAAGGCAGCCATCACCGTGAAGGGCGATCACGTTTTGATCAAAGATCGTGTGCTCACTGGTGTTATAGATCGCAGCAGCGCGTTTTCCGGAAAGTGCGAAACCAACTGCGTTGGCGATGCCCTGACCTAATGGCCCAGTGGTTGCCTCGACTCCCGGAGTCTCATGATACTCTGGGTGCCCCGGCGTGATGGAATGCAGCTTGCGGAAAGCCGCGACATCTTCTTTGGATACCGCGTAACCGGATATGTGCAACCAGCTGTAGATGAACATTGAGCCGTGTCCTGCAGAGAGGATGAAACGGTCACGGTTAAGCCAACGCGGAGCATCTGGATTAAAATTCAGGGACTCACCGAAAAGGACGGCACCGATCTCGGCACAGCCAAGTGGTAGGCCTAAATGGCCGGAGTTACAGGCGTGAATCGCGTCCATGGCGAGACCACGGGCTTCGTTGGCAGCGGTTGTAAGTGCTTTGGTATTCATAAAGAGATGGCCCCGCTGCATTTCATTCAGCATGCGGGGTGCGCAAACCCTAAAAACCAGAGCGCTTTTGACAAGCAATCATCAAACTTTTAATGCGAAAGTGACTTTCTACCGCTGATTTCAGCCAATTCAGCGTATTTAATTCCCCCGCCACCGAAAATGTCCAGTGCACTTCCGACAGTCACATCGACTTGGCCATTTCCAAGCTGATCAACTAAATGCACATCTTCAAGAGTCGCAGCTCCGCCTGCGTAGGTCAGCGGGCACTTCGCCCAATCTCCCAGAAATTTCACCAAATCTTTGTCCACGCCGCCGCACAGCCCCTCTACATCCGCAGCGTGAATCAGAAATTCATCACAGTATGGCAGTAAACCATCCAGCGTTTCATTTGAGATTTCTAAGTCAGTCAGAGTTTGCCAACGATTCATCGCAACCACCCAACCACTGTTATTACGCCGGCAGGAAAGGTCTATAACTAGTCGCTCACGACCGATCTGATTAACCAGATTGGTAAGTGCTACTTCAGAGAACCTTCCGCTCGAATCAAATAATGCCGATGTCACAATCACATGGCTGGCACCAGCCTCCAACCAAGCCGAGGCGTTCTCCGCAGAAATACCACCACCGATTTGCAAGCCCCCAGGCCAAGCAGCCAAAGCTTCCTTAGCAGCCTGATCATTACCAGGACCCAGTTTAATTACATGCCCGCCGGTAAGCCCGTCTCGCCGGAAAGAATCTGCGAACCAAGTGGGAGGTTTTTCAGAAACGTAATTCTCGGTTGGTCCAGGACCATGATCTCGGAGACTGCCACCGACAATCTGTTTTACCTTGCCGTCGTGGAGATCAATGCAAGGGCGGAACCTACAAATCATTTACTTGGCGTCGACTTTTTTTCTGCGCTTTTGACCTCACTCTGGGCCTTAGCAGTCGCTGCGCATGGCGTGCAAGATGTCGGGAAATCAAACATACCTGGCCTCGGGCACCCAGCGCATGAAGGATTGAAAGTTACCGGATCAAGCGGCGGATTCACTTGGCAAGAACTGAAAAGACCGGAAACGACTACGGCGATGATAAGGATTGTTGATTTCATGGGGTGCAAATAATTAAGGAAAAATAAACTCCAGTCACAGAGTTGGCGAGTTCTAAAAGAACTTTCCACCTCCATCTGGCATCTTAAAACTTCCATCCGCAAGCATGTTAACCCATCTTTTTCTCCGTGAGGCTCGTTTCTTTCATCGCCATCTTTATTTTATCATCCGGACACCTCAGGTCGGAGTCAGCTGAGGCATGGCTTGCCTCTGCAAACCGCGCGATGGATCAATCACTCTGGGATGTTGCTACAATCCAACTCGAACAAGCTCTTTCTCAACCCGGCATACAAGCCGACGAACAGGCCAAGATTCTTCTTCTGCTCGCAGAAAATCTCATCCGGGGAAACGATTCAAAAAAAGCTTTGGAAATACTGGAATCTTCCATGGTCAATCAACTTCCAGGTGTGAGGTTCTGGAAAGGCCAAGCCTTGGCAGGCATGGGGCGCTTTGCCGATGCAGTCGAAAGCTTAAAAGAGGTCGCAGCAGAACCTACCAATCCATTTGCAAAAGAAGCCGCTTTCACCGCAGCTAGTTTGCAACTCTCCCTCGCCACACCTAAACAAGCACTCTCGACCCTAAAGCTACTCGAGAATGCGCCGAAGGAGGCCGATCGTATTGCAGCCATTGTGCAACGGATCGAAATACTCATCGATATGGATGATTTTGAAAACGCTCGGGCGCTTATGCCTAAGCAGACTCAAATACCTCTTGGCCTCAAAGCCACAATAGACTTCCTCGAAGCCAGAATCTTGCTCGCAGAGGGAAAACCAGCTGAGGCAGGAGCTATTTTTAACGACCTCGTTGCGAATCCCGAAGGCCAGACTAGCACACGCCACAGCCATGCAGTCATCGGCCAAGCTGATTCCCTCGCCGCCCGAGACAACAAAGCAGAAGCCATGGAGTTGCTGTTGGCGTTCATTCAGGAACGACCCAGCACCCCCATGCTTGAGCCTATTTTCAGAAGAGTGATCGAATGGCTTCCGACCGAAATCATCACCGCAGCACACCCTACTCTCGTCCGCCTTGAAGAATGGACTCCTCAAATACCTCCGCGCTACGATGGACTGGTCAACACCGGTCCGGGCACAGCCCAAGCTGTCTGGCCGATCGCCTCTACCGAGATCAAAGACCTCGGCATATTTGCGCTCCACGCAAAAGCCATCGGCCTGCACCGTATCGATAGCATAATCGCCAAACAACAAGCTCAGAGACTTTTACAACGAATTCTGCTTCTCGCTCCTAGTCACTTTCTCGCTCAGAATGCATTGCTAACTCTCGCGAAATGGCACCTCGAAGCGGGTGAACGTGACCACGCCTTTGCTCTTTTTGATTCTCTGCAACAAACAGCCACTTCACCGCTGATCAAAGGTGAAGCTATTTTTTACGATGCCAAAATCGCTTTTGAAGCTGGTGATCAAGAACTCGCTGCCAAATTATTCAATCAGGCAGCTGAATTATTGAGAGGAAAGAATCGCGAGAACGCACTTCTCAATTCAGCCCTCGCAACCTTGAATGAAGGTGAAAGCGGAGCAATTCTCATTACGACGGAGGATCCGGAAACCGCAGCCAAACTCAATACAGAGCTAACCTTGGAAAGAGCCCTTGCAAAACGCGATCCAAAAGAAGCTAAAGCAGCGCTCGACTCCTTTCTTACCAGTAATCCCGACCATCCGCGCACCGCAGAGGCACGCTTGGCAATTATCGAAGCGGCACTTGCAACATCACCTCCTGATCTTTCTCTGGCACAAGCTCAGCTAGATACAATCGAAGCCCAAGAAAATCCCCTACCCGCCAAACAAATCTCGCGCCTCGCCCTCGCCGAACTACGCATACTCGACGAACAGGAAAAAACAGAAGAGACAGTCGCTATGGCTGAGGAAATCATTAAGCGCTTTCCCGGCACAAAGGCGGAATCCGACGCCTCCCTGATCATGGGTAAATCCTTGTTCCGTTCTGGAAATTACAACCAAGCGCGACTGATTCTCGAGAAGCTCTCAAATTCCCAACCCGGCACCCAGCTCTCGCAAGCATCTCTACTCCTCGCCGCTCGCTCCGCCGCCCTTGGAGCAACCGTTCAATCTCGTGAAGAAGCTCTCGCACTCTTCGACCAGACCATAGCGATCGACGGCCCACTTCGCTCACTTGCCATACTTGAAAAAGCCCGACTTAACATCGACCTCAACCGTATCGATACCGCGATCGAATCTCTGACCAGTGCCTACGACGCCACCTCTCCGCAAGACCCCTCACGCCTGCCCACAGGTTTACTACTCGGAGAGGCCGTTTACGCTCGTGGCGATTCCAACCCGGAAAGCCTCCAGAAGTCCCTCGAAATTTACAACGACCTCATCAGTCTCTCAGTAAACAACCCAGCCCAGTTTTTTCGTCTGCAATATTTGCGCGGTTTAACTCTCGAAAAAGTCCCTGACCCGGACGCGCCCACTCAAACCCGACTCAAAGACGCTTTAGCCGCCTATTTCTCAGTGCTCGACCGATCGGTGGAACCGGCTCCTCCGGAATGGGAATGGTTCGAGCGCAGCGGCTTTCGTGCCCTCACCCTTTTAGAAAACGCGAAACGCTGGCAGGCCGCTATTTCCATCGCGGAGAAAATCGCTTCGTTCGGAGGACCACGTGCAGAAGAAGCATCAACCCGTGCCCGTGACCTACGGCTCAAGCACATGATTTGGGAGAACTGAAAGACTTCAAACGGTTGAAACCAAACATCAAATCTCGACACCATCCGGTGCGCCAACCAACCTTTACTTCGTCCATGTTGAATCTCAAATCGCGCTGGCTACCCGCTATTGTCCTTACGGTCCTTGGTGTGATTGCTTCTTTGATCTTGTTCCCCCTCGAGCAGGCAGCCGTGAAAGAACAACTCAGCGGCTTTCCGGACTCCAGTGTATTTGCCCACGGCCTCCGTCCATTTCTGCTTATTGCTATTTGCCTTATGCCGGCCATTGCTGCGGCATCTTACTCATTTGGCAGCACCTTCGATCGCTACCTATCGCGGCAGTTCCTCAGTATTTTCGGAATTTGCTTAGGTGCACTTTTCTCAGTTTGGATACTACTGGATCTCAACGATAACCTCGGTGACTTCTCCGGCAGTGATCACATGTTCTCGGCAGTCGTCAGCTTCTATTTACTGCGCTCGCCTGCCATCCTTCTCATTCTTCTTCCCTACACCCTGCTACTCGCAAACATCTATTGCCTCGGAAAGTTTTCCAAAAGCAACGAGATCATCTCAATGATCCAGAGCGGCACCAGCATCTTGCGCGTCTCCGCCCCACTCATTTTCGCAGGCCTGTGGTGCACCGTCCTGCTTCTTGGCCTGAACTACCATTGGGCACCACACGCAGAGGGAAAACGCGATGAGATGATCGCAATCGCTCAAGGCCGACCCATTATCCAAGCAAAGAACGTGCTCTATCGCGATCCAAGTTCACAACGTCTCTGGATGGTCGATGTCTTCCCGGAAAAATTCACCAAGGGCCAACCGCTTCAAAACGTTGAAATCACCACCCTACGGCCTGATAGAACCATCAAATCACGAATGACAACTCCACTTGCGACCTACAGCCGCAAGAATAAGACATGGACTTTTGAAAACCCATTGATCAGCCGCTTCACCAAAGGCGAGGCGCCAATCTTCGAAAAGATGGATGAGCCTCTGGTTCGCACTACTTGGAAAGAAACTCCAGCGCAAATCATCAAACCCGGCTTGAGCGTGGAATATCTCGGCATACCAGAGCTTAGTACTTGGCTGAACTCTCCCCTGGCTGATCAGATGACTTCCAACCGATACGCCTACCTAACCCAATGGCATTATCGTTGGGCTCTACCCATCACCTGTATTGTCACCGTGCTACTTGCGGCCCCACTCTCGATTCACTTCGCAAGACGCGGTGCAGGTAGTGGCGTCTTCCTCGCAGTCGCGCTCTCTGTTGCGATGATTTTCGTTTCCAGTATTTCTCTAGCCATAGGTGAATCCGGCAGCCTCAACCCAATGGTTGCCGCATGGCTTCCAAATCTTGGTTTCACCTTACTGGGCCTATATCTTTACCACAGACGCATCACCGGACGCCCCATTTACAGGTCCGTGAAACGCCTTCTCACCGTCAACAATTAGCAAACACACAATTTAATGGCTCTCCATGAAGCATGGCACGTCCGCAATCGCAGCCGCGAATGCAGCCTCACGCACACCCCGTTCGTAGAAGGGCAGCCCATTGTCACGGCCCTTTTTCCCGATCCGGAATCCTCTGGTTACCTGCGCAAAGATTTTTGCGAGAACGCATGGAAAGAACGTGGCGAAGATATAGAGCCTCCATTCTCTCATTGGCGAACCAAGTTCCAGCCCACACCGGTCAACGACACTCCATCTCCCGTCACCAAACAATCTGCCGAAGAATTACTCACAACTCTCGTCGAAGAAGACCAAGAGCACACGGAGAACACCCGCTACATCCTCGCCGTGATGCTTGAGCGCCAGAAGCTACTGCGCGAAACTGACACTCAACCAACCTCTGGTGGAACCCTGCGCATCTACGAGCATCGTAAAACTGGCGAGGTCTACATCGTCAAGGATCCCAACATTCCGCTAACTGAAGTCGAAAAAATTCAGGAAGAGGTCATTGCCATGCTTTCTCCTAAGCCAATCTATGAAGAACCGGCTACTGAAATTGTAGCTGAAGCAGCAGAGACAGAAGCAGATGCTTCCAAGGCTTCGGAAGAAACCGAGGTAAGCGTTGCTACAATCAAGGAATCTGGAGAATAAGAAGATGTCTCGCACTAGCAAATAGTTTTCTACTAAAGGGCTAAAATGCTTTTCACAGAAGCACGAAACCGAAAGTGCGCCCCCCAATGGAAATCTTGGCTTACTCAAAAGGTGACCTTCTGAGGAAACACAATCATTGAGGCAAAAGATCACCTCAAATCCCATAAATCCCCTAGTTTCCTGCTGCATCGGGGTTGACCTTACCGGTTTCTTGAATACACATATGCCGCATGCAGCAAGACGAACCGAAACACGAGACTCCAGATTCAGAAGAGGAGATCCCAAACGCCGATGCTGGTCAAAATTCCGAAGCACCCGAGGAAACTACAGAAACAAATCCTCAGGACACAGAGAAAGAAGAAGCTCCGGAACTTGATCCATGGGAAAAACTCGAAGCTGAAGCTGCCAAGTGGAAAGAAGTCTCCATGCGCACCGCTGCCGAGATGGAAAATCTCCGTAAACGCACTGCTCGTGAGCGTGAGGAAGCCATTCGCTATGCAAACCAACGTTTGCTCGAAGAAATTCTCCCTGTCATCGACAACTTCGAAATGGGCATGCAAGCCGCGGCACAAGATACATCGTCGATGATTTACATCGGCATGGACATGGTTCGCAAGCAGCTCAACGAATTCCTCTCCAATCAAGGAGTGGCCGAAATACCCACCGAGGGCCAGTTTGATCCTAACCTTCACGACGCAGTTTCCCAAGAAGCTTCCGACCAACCGGAAGGCGAGATCATCCGCACCACACGCCGTGGCTTCAAACTCCGCGATCGCTTGCTGCGTCCGGCCAGTGTCATTGTCTCCGCAGACGCAGAGAGAGAGGCTTAAGGAATTGAAGCCTGAACATCCGAATTCTGATTTCAGAATTCTTCATTTAGAATTATAAAGAAATATGCCCGCTGAACGCGACTATTACGAAATCCTAGGCGTCTCTCGCAACGCGGAGGCCGCTGAGATCAAAAAAGCCTACCGTAAGCTTGCGGTGAAACATCACCCGGACAAAAACCCGGGTGATCCAACCGCTGAAGATAAGTTTAAAGAGCTTGGACAAGCCTACGAGGCACTCTCCGATCCAGATAAACGCGCTGCTTACGATCGCTATGGCCACGATGCCTTCAACGGCGGCATGGGCAGTGGTGGACGCGGTGGCTTCCACGATCCAGCAGACATCTTTTCTCAGGTCTTCGGCGGCGCCTTCGGTGGTGGCTTCGAAGAATTCTTTGGCGGCGGTGGCGGCGGTGGATCCCGCCGTAAATCTGGCAAGCAACGTGGCTCAGACCTCCGTTATGACTTAGAAATCACCCTCGAAGAAGCTGCTGCCGGAGTCGAAAAGGAACTCGAAATTGAACGTAATGTTTCCTGCGGGAAATGTAACGCAACTGGCTCCAAAGGCTCAGGCGGGGTGAAAACATGCTCCACGTGTGCCGGACGTGGCGTAGTAGGTAGACAAGCTGGAATCTTCATCCAACAAAGCACCTGCCCAGAGTGCCGTGGTGCGGGTGAAATCGTTTCCGATCCATGTGGCGATTGCCGAGGCGAGGGCCGCGTGGAACGCGAAAGCCGTATCAAACTCAGAATTCCCGCCGGAGTGGATACAGGCGTTCGTCTTCGTTCCACTGCAAATGGTGATGCTGGAGTTCGTGGCGGAGCATCTGGTGATCTCTACGCGTTTCTCCACGTCGCTGAACATGATGTATTTGAACGCGAAGGCAATACCCTCTACTGCGATGTTCCCCTCCCCTTCAGCACTGCTGCTCTGGGTGGAGAACTAAAAGTCCCTACCCTCCACGGCCAAGCTTCCATTCGTATCCCTGCCGGAACACAGGGAGGCACCACTTTCCGCGTTCGCGACAAAGGCATGCCTTCGCTCTCCGGCGGTTCCAAAGGAGATCTCAACGTTGCAGTTCAGGTCGAGGTACCGACAAAACTCAGCAAAGAACAGCAAGAGAAACTGAAAAACTTCTCCGAATCCATCGGCGTTCATAACTCGCCGGTTCGCCAGGGCTTCCTCGAAAAGGCGAAGCGCTTCTTCGACCTGTGATTTATTTCAATCTCGAGCTTTTGACCTGATTCCATTCCGTTCAAACCGGAATGACCAAGTCATCATTCTAAAGTTCGTTGCCACTCATCCTGCCCCTAGCATTTCAGCTTCACCTCAGAATGCCATTCGAACTCCAGCATACCGACGGCAAAGCCCGTGCCGGCAAGTTGACCCTGCCACACGGTGAGGTCAGCACCCCGATATTTATGCCGGTAGGAACCCAAGCATCGGTAAAAACCTTACATCCAGCGGAGCTAGAGGAACTCGGTGCCCAGATCATTCTAGGTAATACTTACCATCTCTGGCTGCGGCCTGGTGAAGAGATCATCCGTGAAATGGGCGGACTACACGATTTTACCACTTGGCAAAAACCCATGCTGACCGACTCCGGTGGCTTTCAAGTATGGTCACTGGCGAAAATGCGTAAAATCAGCGAGGAAGGCGTCAGTTTCCAATCTCACCTCGACGGCACTAAGATGATGCTCAGTCCAGAGAAGTCCATGGCTATTCAAGCAGCCCTCGGCTCAGACATCGCAATGCTGTTCGACGAGTGTCCACCATATCCTTGCGATAAGGAATATGCCGCAAACTCTCTCGCACTAACCACCCGCTGGGCGAAGCGCTGCAAGCAGTGGGTCACCGAAAATCAACCACTTACAGCCGGACTTCCACAACATCACTTCGGCATCGTCCAAGGCTCAATCTACGCAGATCTGCGTGAACAGTCCGCTCGCGAACTGGTAGAACTCGGCTTCGATGGCTACGCAGTCGGCGGAGTTTCCGTTGGTGAACCCGAGGAGGAAATGTTCCGCGCGATTGATAATGCCATACCATTTCTACCGGAGGACAAGCCTCGCTACGCAATGGGACTGGGCACTCCTCCACAAATTCTCGAGATGATTGACCGCGGTGTGGATATGTTCGACTGCGTCATGCCGACCCGACTCGCCCGCCACGGAGTCGCTTTCACCTTGGACGGACCCATCAATATCAAGAACCTCATCCACGCCAGTGACCCAAGCCCGATCTGCGAGAGTAGCCATCCACACGTCTCACGATTCTCGCGCTCCTACATCCGGCACTTATTCCGATCAGGCGAAATGCTCGGTTTACGGTTGCTTTCCTTCCACAATCTGCATTTCTACCTGTCGCTAACACAGCAATCGCGAGAAGCGATTGCCATGGGTAATTTTTCGAAATATAAACAAGCCTTCATCAAACGCTATAACGCTAACCAAAATAAATCATGATCCATTTTCTCAACACTCTAGCACAAGCCGCTCCAGCAAAACCACAAGGCCTCCAGGCCATCATCGGTCACCCGATGTTTATGATGGTTGTCATGGTAGTGCTTTTCTACTTCCTGCTAATCCGTCCACAGCAGCGTCAGCGTAAAGAACAAGCGGCACGCATCGCCGCTCTAAAGACTGGCGATAAAGTCATCACCACAGCTGGCGTTCATGGAATCGTTCACAACGTAAAGGACACCACCGTGATGGTCAAAGTCGCTGAAGGAACCAACCTTGAGTTCGACAAAGCCGCGGTCGCAAGCGTGGTAAAAAAAGACCTCAAGTAGTCTTTTTCCTCCCCCCGCCAATCCTTGGCAGTTTTTCTCAAACGAACTAAAATCTCATGTTATCCGTCGTCTTCTTTAACGATCCTCTCGTCCTTTTCTTAACCGGACTCTCACTTTTGGTCCTGTTTTTCTGGTACTTTGCGACCGAAATTGAGACTCGGAAACGCAACGTCGGAAGCATCCTGCTACTCGGAATCGTTACTCTTTGCGCGTTTGCGGTCTTTCCACCAAAGGAACGCCTCAAAGGCGGGATCGATATCGTCGGCGGATCTGCCTTCTCACTTCGTATTCAACAGAAAGAAGGCGTAAACGGCGAACTCATGCCCGTCACCGTTGAGCAAGTCAATGAGGCCATTCGCGTAATCGGTGGCCGCCTCAACTCCATGGGCACGTCCGATCCCCTGATCGCACGCCAAGGAGAAGACGGCATCATCGTTCAAATGCCGGGAGTGGAACCGGAACAGTCCGCAACGATCCGTGAGACCCTCGAGAAAGTCGCCAAGCTCGAACTGCGCAAGGTGTCTCCACGTAGCGACCAAGTCGGTGAAAACGGTAAGACTCTTGCCCAGCAAGTCTTTGATAAAGAAGTTTTTGAAACAGGTTACCGTGCTTACGAACTCACTCAGACCGACGAAGAAGGTAATGAATTCACACGCCCGATTCTTCTAAGCAAGCGAGTTGGACTCGGTGGCTCCGATGTCGCATTTGCAACGCCTTCTCAGCAACGCTCAGATGCAGTCAGCGTGACTCTTAACGGCGACGGAACTGACAAGATGATCGCTCTCACCACCGATATGCGTAAAGGCATCGATAGGCTTGCGATCGTCCTCGACGGAATTGTTCTAAGCGCGCCAACTGTCAACGACACACTTGGAAAGAACTTCGAAGTCAGCGGTCTCGACGATCCCGGCGAACCAAAAGAACTCGCCAACGCACTCATGAACCCTTTGGAGAATCCATTGGTCGTTGAACAGGAACGTACGGTTTCTCCGACACTTGGTTCATCATTCGTCGCACAAGGTATTTCTTCCGCGGTAGCAGGACTGGCGATTACCGCTCTGTTTATCTTCATCTATTACCGCATGGCAGGCATCGTGGCCTTGGTTGCTCTAGCCGTGAATGCCGTTATTCTATTCGGTGTGATGGCGATGTTTGGCTTCACATTCTCCCTTCCAGGCATCGCCGGCCTAATTCTTACCATCGGCATGGCCGTAGACGCCAATGTCCTTATCTACGAGCGTCTGCGCGAGGAAATGGAAACCGGCAAATCTCTCAAAGGCGCAATCTCCGCAGCCTACGACAAAGCCTTCTCATCGATCCTCGATGCAAACATCACGACTCTCATCGCCTGTGTGATTCTGATTTCCATGGCAAGCGGCAGCGTAAAGGGCTTTGCCCTGACCCTGACGATCGGCCTACTTGCTTCGATGTTCTCCGCCATCCTAGGCACCCGAGTGTTGTTCCGCTGGGGCGTCGATTCAGGAGTGCTACGGAAGCTTTCTTTCCTCAACCTGATCAAGTCCGCAAATTTCGACTTTCTCGGTAAATCAAGAATCTGTGCAGTCATATCGGGAATCTTATTTATTGTCGCTATCTCGACATTCGGAACAAAGCAAAAATCTGCGCTGGGTATTGATTTCACAGGCGGCACACTTATCACCTTTCAATTAGGTGACGAAACTCTTCCCCTTACAGACGTAGATGCAGCTCTCGAAAAAGCTGAACTGACGCGCCAAGCGTTCCCACAGGAACAGACCATCGCTGGCAGCGGCAGCCTCCTTACCATTCGCGCTGATACAAAAGACGCCCAAACAGTAATAGATACACTGAGAAGCGAAATTCCCTTCCTCGGAGCAGTCGATGACAGCGGCAGTTACCTCCGTGACGCATCGAAAGAAGAAGTATCTGCGACCTTGGGAGGAGTTTTCCTCAGAGATGCACTAATCGCCCTCGCCGTCGGCATTATCGGCATTTTCACTTATATCGTGATTCGCTTCGAACTTTCCTTCGCGATCGGTGCAATCGTCGCTGTCCTACACGACATCTTTATCGCAATTGGCGTAGTCGTTCTCCTAGGCGAGCAGCTATCCCAGATTCACGTCGCAGCAATTCTGACAATTGCCGGTTATTCGATCAACGATACCATTATCGTCTTTGACCGCATTCGTGAGACCGTCCTGATTCGCACTGGTGAAGTTCGCGATGTGATGAATGAAGCAATCAATCAGACACTTTCACGAACGGTCATTACGTCCTCAACCACCATCGTAACAGTAGCAATTCTTGCGGTCTTCGGTGGTGCTGCCTTACGGGATTTCTCGGTAACGATTCTTGTTGGCCTAGTGGTGGGAACCTACTCCTCGATTTTCGTCGCCTCGCCTATTGTCCTCTGGTGGTCGCAACGCAAAGGTGGCAACCTCCGTAAAGACGTCCTTGCGACGACTCTCGCGGCGGAATCAATGAAGCCGGACTAAGATATTTAGCTGCCGCTTCTAAGGTAGCGGCTTACTATAAGCACCCTCATATCCAGGCCGGTAAGGGAAAGCTCTCTCACTGGTTAAATGGCATGAATCGTTTAGCTTGCCGATTTGAAATTGCCAAAAATCCATCGACATCAGAGTGACTTCATTATTTGGGCTTTAAACGCCTCGGATGATATTGAAATCGGTTAATTTACTGGGAGCATAATACAGCGTTATTTTCCAGACAGGCCGGCCTGAAGTGCGCGCGCTGTATCAGAACTGTAAACATTTTGACTGATTGCGTCAGCGTAGAAAAAAGTCGAATCAAAAGTGCGTTCCCTAGACTGCTGGTTTACGGATTCAGAAATTTTAAACGACTACCGTCTCTGCGTCATCGCCCAATACGATAAATCAAACAGAAACACAGAAACTAAAATTTGGTTCGCCCCCAAACTTTAATGGAATTCCTAAGCGCCTTCATTTGAGCCTATTTTACAACGTGTTCAGCTCTCTTAAGAGCTCCAACAAAAAGCCCCACAATCCTTTGAATTGCAGGGCTTGAGAATGGAGCCGGCTGACGGATTCGAACCGTCGACCTACTGATTATCGCTGCATGGATGAATCGCTGGCTACCCGGGCGGTGAATGTGGACGCATAGGAAAGGAAGCGTGCCGACGGGCTGATGCTGAGCGACCACAGTGGAGTCCTGGTGGATCGCGGCGACGATGCCGGCATGGAAGTTTCATTTAAGGATTGGCTTCAAGCACAGATAGCAAGAGAGGACTCAGTCGGTAAGATCGCGCGGTCTTGGGTAGAATTAGGCCTGCAGAAGCTAGCGAGCCATCTGCCAGTTCCTAGCTGGTGGGATAGTGAGGGAGTGATCAAGTTTCACGAAGAGGACTACCACCTTGCACGGCGCGGTTTTGAAGGTTCTAGAGGCTGGTATCAGTCCCGATCGTTCCCATCAGCGCTTGGCAACAAGGGGGTTGTGGAGACCTTTGACAAGGGTGATTGGCACTCAAAGAACCCTGAAAATACCTCTGCAGAGTATCGTTGGATGCGTCACAGAGACCTTTGGGCTTTTGTGAAAAGCCAAAAGGCTCTATGCCTCGATGCTGGGTATTGGATTGGAACGAGGATGGCGCTTTCGCATAAGCGGACAGGCTTTCTGCATCTGCTCGTAGATGGGGCGCAGTGCGGGGAATGGAGGGGCGAATCGAACGGAGTCGTTTTTGGGAGTGCCGAGACAGTATAACATGATTAAAATGACACAGGATACGGCGCGATATATCCAGAATGCGATATTGTCCTCTGATCCAGCAGAGGGTAAACGCTGTGTATACATTGAGATTACCCCAAAGATTGACTGCCCTCGCTGCACCCTTCAAACATGAAACCCTCAACATCCAATCCTGTGACCCAGACTCATCCCCGGCGGGACGAGAATGCGCCCAAGGGCTTCGCCCTGGTGGCAACACTTTCGCTGCTGCCTCTGCTTCTTGTCCTCGCTGTGGGCATGCTGTCGCTCTCAAGCGTGAGCATCCGCAACGCCAGCGCTGACAGCGCCACGGTACAGGCGCGAGCCAATGCGCGGATGGCTCTGATGCTCGCCATTGGTGAACTGCAGGTGGAAATGGGCCCGGATATGCGCATCAGTGCCGAAGCTGCAGTTCACGATACCAATCCTGCCACCGAGGAAATCGACGGGGTGGCTCAGCCCCACTGGACCGCGGTTTACGATTCCTGGGGCGGCTTTCTGAACGGCCAATACACTCCGGAAGGCAAATCCTCAGCAGACGTTCAAAACATTGGCGATACCTATGACGCCAAGCGCTCCACGATGTTTCGCCGCTGGTTGGTCTCTCTGCCGGAAGGCCTGCAGGCCGATGTCAATGCCGCCACTCTTCCACTCACTGATGAAGAGTCCGTAATCATGGTGGGTGAGGGGACCTTGGGTCGCACCCATACGGATGCCCGTCCTGAGGAAATTACGCGCGCTTACAAGATTCAGGTCGGCGAGCGCGGAGCCTACGCCTGGTGGGTCAGCCCGGAAAATCACAAGGCCAAGATCAACCTGGCCGCGCAAAAGCGCGACCTCAGTGCAGATCAATGGGCGACTGCACAAGGTGTCACTTCCGAGGTGGCGATTGGCGGGATCGAAGGCTTGGAGAGCTTGGACGACAGCAATGCCGATGCCGCCGCTCTGGCCAGCCGGATTGTCAGCCTCAAGACCCTGGATCTGCCTGCGGTTGTTGCCGACCAAGAAATCACCAAGGCGATGTTTTTCGACCTGACGGATATGAGTTCGGGCATCCTGGCCAATACCCGCAGCGGAGGGATGAAGAAAGACCTCAGCCTGCTCTTTGAAAACAGCGACACCACCATCGCCCCCGAATACACACAGGCCAATTACCTGGCACCCGAGCCCTCCATTCGCCCGCACAGCACGGATGTGCTGGCCGAGAATGCGGCCCTGCCACGCCGGCCATTTGCCGGCTGGCCGAACATGCGCCATTACTACCGGATGTATCGTGAAGATACCGATTCGGAGCTTCCTGTATATGGGCATTTAGCTCAGCGGTATGGTCAGGATCAACCCGAGACTAGGACGCGCGACCTTTCCTATTCGGGTAGCAGGGTAAGCACTGGAGTCCACGTGCCCTATGACATCCATGAAGATAGCACGGATGGCGATGACCCAGATCGTTGGTTTGGTCAGAATTCGTATCAACGGTTTCCCATCCTTATCCGTTTCCTGCTGATTCACGCGTACGAGACCATACGCTTTGAAGGTACTGGGGGTGCCGCCACGCCGCTCGCAGATCCCGCAGACCCTGATTATGATGGCATTGCCCTAGTTGTTCACAATATACCGGTGTTTACCTATTGGAATCCCTACTCCGTCCCATTGGTCATCGAGCACGACAGGTTGGCAGCTATGACCGACTCCAATGTCGTATGGCCACATTTCCTCGCATATTACAACAAGGACGGTACGCCGCAAACAAGGGGGGGGAACCCAATGGGGGCAACGTCTTCCAATCGAGATAGAGCCGTTCCGGTGTGGGGTGAGGCTGGCGCAGCTATTGTCCTTGAACCGGGGGAATTGAAGGTGTTCTCCTATCCTCCGGGTGCTAGATTATACACTAGAGGTGGTGGCAGTACAGACCCGCTAGTGTTGATCGAGGGATTCGACCCTACTGATCCAGGCGGGTTAGCCGATAGAGCTGGGTTGTGGTGGCAGAGAATCCCGGGAGCAGAAGGGGGAGTGCTCACCCCATTCGATCTGGCGATGGAGTTCGGCCCGCCGCGAGAAAATAACGCCATCAATGGCAATACGCCAGGATCGCTTACTCTGAAGATGGTCGCGGCCGGCAACGCCCCCGGCGTCAAATGGGGGGTTGGCGGCATCCCGCCGCATTATCAGATTGATTGGTTCCAGGCTAGCCAGCAGCGCCAGCCCATCACTAACAAGTTTCCTATGATTGAAACTTCTGAAGTGTTGCCGGTGGCCTACTCCCTCTTCACCCTCAAGGGCACCAGCCAAATCTCGTCGGATGCGCCATCATGGGAATGGCGGGAGGATTGGCGCTCGCGCAACTGGCTGCATGCCCCTCCCTATTATTTCGGCAGCGGCCTCTACATGACCGAAGATAGCGTGGCCCGCGCCCACACCCAGCGCCTGGACAGCCCCTATGAGGTGTCCTTTGGCCCCACCTCAGACAGCGAGTTGATTAAGCTGACTGGATCGACCCTTTCCGGTAAACCGTTCCTCGGTTTTGGTTCCACACCTAGGGAGAAGGTCACAGCCGTGCCAGCGATTGAGCTCCCGACCGCTCCACTCAGCAGTCTCGCCTCCTTCTCGGGGATGCGGATGAGCCCGGGCTGGATCTGGTCTAAAGATCTAAATCCTGATTGGGAGGTCGGCTCATGGAAAGAACCTAGTGACCGAGGATATGTGCCGGCTATTCATGATAATTCTGCATTCCCCAGATCTTTAATAAGTGGGGGCGCCAAGGCCTATCAATACCAGAGCGGCATCACCGGTGGCGGCATTGGCAACTCCTTCATCCACCCGATGATCCCACGCGAAGAAGTCTACTTCTTTCACGACAATTCGTTCAGTCACGACTATAACTTCGATAACAATGGGAATCCTACTACTATCACAACGGTGAACACCAAGGCCTTCTCGGACTATTGGGATCATGTGTTGATGCTCAACGACGCCCTGTGGGACGAGTATTTTATCTCTTCGCTTGCCGACCAGACCCGCCCCTGGGCTAGCGAGTCCGACAACCTGCAAGCCAACATTGAGGCGCTTACCAATGGCGAAGGCCTGCCCATCAGTCGCTACCAATATCACGATGCAGGAATGGATGCAGCTGCCGTGGAGGCTAAGCTCACTGATGACGACGCTTACCTGAGAGCAGCGGAGCATCTCACTGTTGATGGCGCTTTTAATGTCAATAGTACCTCGGTGAAAGCATGGTATGCGCTCTTCAAAGGCATCCGCGAGCGCAAGCTGTTCTACCGCGATTCGTCCGGCCAATTGTTAGAGGTGGCCGTGCCCGCTGGTCACATCGCCTTGTCCCGCTTTGACACGCCGACCACCGACAGGGAAACCACTGACCTATCCGCCGGAGTTGCCCGTGAAGACGGCAACATGGCGTGGAGTGGAGTGCGCTTCCTCGATGACCTCCAGATCCGCCTGCTTGCCGGGAAGTGTGTGGAGCAGGTTAAGCGTCGGGGCCCCTTCCTCAACTTCTCCGAGTTCATCAACCGCCGCCTTGAAAACAGCGAACTGGGCTTGATGGGCGCTCTGCAGGCCGCCATCGATTACGATGACGCCAGTCCCGATTCCGGCTCCATCAACTATCGCTACAAAAGCACCGGCAACCTCAGGATTTCGCCCAGTGATCTGGGCAGCAATGAGTATCCGACCCCGGAGGCTGTTGAGGGTTCGCGCCTGGCCGGCATTCCCGGCTACGTGATCCAGTCCGATCTGCTCAAACCCATTGCCAACACCCTGCAGGTGCGTGACGACACCTTCCGCATCCGCGCCTATGGCGAGGCCCTGGACTCCGAGGGCAAGGTCATCGCACGCGCCTGGTGCGAGGCCATCGTGCAACGCAATCCTAGATACGTCGATCCGGCCAATGAAGCTCACGAGCCGGCCTACCTCTATGAGGGCAATCCTCTCGACGGCTCCTACGATCCACGCTGGAATGGAGAGTTTATTGCCAATGGCAAACTGACTGAGACCAATCGGCGGTTTGGCCGTAAATTCGAAATTATCAGTCTCCGTTGGCTCAATTCTGACGAAGTATAAGCAAATTATGAATATCGTTACCACATGGATGTGCTCCATCATGCTGTTGTGCCAATTTACTTTTGCTCAAAATACGCCTGTGGCGGAGAAATTTTCAGGCAGGAAAGTGTGGCTGGTTTCAACATCCATCCCTAAAGATTTGGAAAATCCACTTCCAATATTGATTGGGGAGGAATTGATGGAAGCTCGCTTGTACCTGCGCTCGATTGGCTCCCCCATCCCATTGGATAGCACCGGCATCGTTCGTGGTGTGAAAGTCATCAAAGATGATGACGGGAAAGCGGCCTATCAAAATTTATTTGTTAGCAAAGTTCCCGAGGGCGTCAGCCAAGCGCTGATCATACTTGTGCCACAAGCAGAAGACGCCGATGGCTTGCGCTTCAAATCCAAGGTCATCGACTTGTCCAAGTTCAAGAAAGGTGGATACCTCTATGTGAATCTCGTGCCCACCAAGATCGGGGTTACGCTTGGCGATTTGAAAACGGTGATCGCTCCTGGCAAGATGGAGTTTATCAATCCACTCGGCAACAAGGATAAGGATGTGAAGCATGTGCAGTTTTTTTACAACAGTCCTAAGGGCGACAAAGGGGAGTGGAAGTTAATGACCTCTGGCAAAATGGCCATCTACAAGTCCAGAAGGGAGATTTGTGTTTTCTTCTATAACGAACAGATTGAGAATGTGGATTTCCGCGGCATTCCTTTCATGATACCGGAACCCAGACCGCAGCCCAAAAAACCCTGACGCTCCCGAACAGACCCGCCAATGGCACAGATCAACACAAACACCATTCCCGAGCAGACGGCAGCTCATCTGCGTGAAGGAATTGCAACGGGTCGCTGGATTGGCGAACTGCCCGGACGCGACCAACTGGTTGCTGAATTCGGGGTCAGCCCCCGCAGTATCCAGATCGCCATGAAAATCCTTGAGAAAGAGGGTTTGCTGGTGTCTCAAGGGCAAGGACGCAGGCATAAAATCCACTTGCCGGAGAAACGACTCAGGGCGAAGCGCATGCGGGTGGGCATTTTCATGCAGTCGGATCTCAACGATAG
>Ga0307935_1000054_pt1 | contig 55760 bp, 41 predicted proteins | sample OrgLakmetageno92_FD_201827 | JGI IMG/M metagenome (GOLD analysis project Ga0307935, IMG submission 201827) | Saline water microbial communities from Organic Lake, Antarctica - #92 | ecosystem: Environmental > Aquatic > Non-marine Saline and Alkaline > Saline | place: Antarctica: Organic Lake...
GCGAAACAACTCCGTGAAGGGCGCATCGACCCCGCTGATGGCATCGTTCCCTGAGGCATCGGAAAAGCCTGCAATCACCAGCGCATCCTCCGAGGTGGTGGTCAACGAGGTGGCAAAGGCCTGGGCGGCGGCATCCGCGCCCGCGCCATCAATGGTGCCGGTCAGCACGGTGGCGGAGATACCCAGCGAGTAGGCACTGGTATTGGTGGAGTTGACCAGGAGGGTTCCGGGGCCCACCGGATCATCGAGATAATAGACGCCCGCCCAAGCTGAAGCGTCTGCGCTGTGCTGGGCGGCGACCGGCGTCATCGCCTGCCCGCCGTAGAAGACCTCCACGTTGGCACCGGTTTGATTGCTCCCCTTCAGGCCCACCGCCACCACCAGCTTGCTGGCGGCCGTGAAGTCGAGCCCTCCCAGTTGCGCATCACTAACCGCCCAGGGATCGGAGCCACCCAGCGCGACCCCACCGCTGTCAACGATGGCAATCGGCGAGGCTTGAACCGCTCCGGAGAGCGCAGTAAATAAAAGAATCAAGAATAGATAAGGACGATACATCAGGAGAACGGGGCTTAAAAAAGTGAACGGTGGCATGAAAAAGCCCTCCCCTTGATGGGAAGGGCTTTGAAAGATTTGTCGCTATTCCCTAGCGCAACGCGCGAATTAGCGGCGACGGCGCAGAAGAAGCATGGAGCCGAGGACGCCGAGCAGCAGGGTGGTGGAGGGCTCGGGGATGGCTGTGAACTCGGCGGCGACCGTCGTATTGCCGATGTCGAAGGCAGGTGTCAGGTTGGTTCCCGACGAAGCGACAGTTTGATAACCCGTTCCAATGCTGGTCTGAGAACCTCCATTGTAATTATTTACCAAGCTGAGACCCTCAGTCAGGGGCGATTGCGCTGTAGGGACTGTCGTGCCGGAAACCGTGGCATGCGCTAGCACCCAGGAATTGGCCGCACTAGTGGTCAACGACGTGCCGGAAGAAGCGGATCCGTTACTGTTACCGTGACCTCCTACTGTTCCACTCAGCACGTAGGCAGTTGCGGAGGCACCACGCGCATTGAGCATCGATGCGGTTATGGTTAGAGATCCCGTATTCGAGAGACCGCTCAAGCTATCCAAATAATAAATTCCGCTCTGCCATTGGGTGCCCCCTTCAGCGCCCACTCTTGCTGCCTCGGCCATAGATTGACCATCGAAAGTCACAGAACTCCAAACTCGCTCGCCAGACGTTGATCCAGAATTTGTTGATTGCGCACCAATCGACACTACCAGCTTATCGCCACCCGTGAGATCCAAGCCACTGAAATTGAATGAAATTGAGGTGCCTTGATACGTGTTATTAAGACCAGTAGCTGAGTCAAGGACGGTGATGGCCGCAGTGGCCGGTATTGAGCTCAATCCGAGCAGAGCGATGCCTGCTACGACTGCGGATCTTATGTTGGGGATGTTGATTTTTGGTAGGTTTTTCATAATGCTTGGGGGTGTTTATCAATTCGTAAATTTTGATTTGATTCCGATCGATCGTTGTTTTCGTTCAGATGGTTTAAAAAGGGCTTTTGTAATATGTTCATGGATATATTACCCAAACTTGCTTGCTATCCAAATTGAATTTGTTTGCGTTGCTGTCATATTTTATGACAGGTGAACGGGGTGCCCCGTAAGCCTTTAGCATCACTGACCGATCAGGTCACCGATTGGCTGCGTCAGGGGATACTAGGTGGGCGCTGGCGAGGCGCGCTTCCGGGACGCAATCGGCTCGCCGAGGAAATCGGGTGCTGCCATGGGACGATGGAGCAAGCCATGCGGCGACTTTCCAAGGAAGGTTTGTTGGTCTCACAAGGGGCTGGTCAGCGGCGGCGGATCAGGATGGGATTGTTCGCTTATTCTTTCTTCTGCTTGCTCAGCCAGGAATGGTAATCCTTGATCCCCGCGCGCTTCGGTTGCGGGTCGTAAAATCGGGCTCCTTTACCAATACGGTCGCAATCCCCAAGTTCCAGTCGGGCGTTCTCAATCGCACTCATCAGTCGTTTAACGATCTCCGGATGCTTGTCGGCTACATTTGTCGTCTCGCCGATGTCCTTCTTTAAGTCGAAAAGCTGCACGACCTCAACCTCGTCAATCATTCTGGCCCACCATCCCATCCATTCTGGTTTGGCAGGGCGGGGGAGCACCAGCTTCCAGCTGTCATCACGTACTCCATGCAAATGAGTGTGACAGTAGTAGAAATAGGCGTCGTGCGGGCTCTGCTTCACCTTGCCTGTGACAAGGGGGAAGATGTTTTTGCCGTCGATCGTTCTGTCATCCGGAAGTGGCGCATCTGCCAGCGATGCAAACGTGGGGAAGAGATCCATTGCTGTTGCAATCCTGTCGCTGGTTTGTCCTGCGGGTATTTTCCCGGGCCAACGCATGATGGCTGGCACGCGCGGGCCGCCTTCCCACGATTCCATTTTTGCGCCCCGTAGCGGATCAGCATGTCCTGCGTGGTCGCCGATGCGTTCCTCGATCCAAGGCCCGTTATCGGAAAGAAATACGACGAGCGTATTCTCGTCGAGGCCAAGCGTTTTCAGTTTGCCCAGCACCTGCCCGAGGCTCCAGTCGAGTTCCTCAATAACGTCACCGTACAGCCCGCCTTTCGATTTCCCGCGGAACTTGTCGGAAACGCCGAGAGGCACGTGAGGCATATTGTGGGACAGGCAAAGAAAAAAGGGCTGATCCTTTTTTGACTCAATAAAATCGAGTGCTTCCTCGGTATACATTGTGGTCAACTGGTCCATCTCCGGTTGCTCGACGCGCTTGATCACCGTCTTGTCGTTTCGCATGACTGAAGCTCTAAACCCGGCCTGCTTGATCAGCTTCGTGTAACCGTTGTATTTCGGGGTGCCGAAAAAATAGTCGAAGCCCTGACTGTTCGGGCTCCCTCCGAGATGCCATTTCCCAATCAACGCAGTGGCGTAGCCCTGTGCCCGTAGCATTTCAGGGATCATAATCTCCTTGTCATGCACCTTGGTATGGAGGTTTTTCCGGTTTTCTGGTTCTGCGACACGAATGGGATACGAACCGGTCATGAGTGCTGCGCGGCTGGGCCCGCAGACCGGCGATCCGACATAAAAGCTGCTTAGCTTAATGCCTTCTTGAGCCATGCGGTCAAAATGGGGCGTCCGAATGTTTGGGGAACCGAAGCACCCCACGTCGTTGTAACCCTGATCATCGGTCAGAAAGATAACAAAGTTGGGTTTCAAGTCAGACGTTTCAGCCGAGGATTGGCCGAAGCTGGCGAAGACACCAACAGTCACAGCGATGACAGTGATCAATGGCAACAGACAGTGATGGCGGCATTTTCTTAAGTGCATATTGTTTTCTCTTTGAAGCCAACGTCGAGCTTAGTCGCGGAGCTGACTACCGCGAGTTATGTCTCTCTTGCATGTCAGGTTTGGAGGTAATCAGTCCGATGCCGCGGCCTTTGTTCCCGACCGCGTTGTAGAACATATAATAGGTCTCGTTGGCCGGATTCCAGACAAGTGAAATCTTGTGCGCATATTTTTTGTCCAGCCCGGATGGATTCTCGCCGGCCTTGTAAAGCGGTTCCGGATCCACAGTCCAAGTCTTTTCATCGGCTATTGATTTATCAGTGATCGTTTGCGTTTACGAACGCGGGTTGCCGCGTCGCTGTGCAACGCTTCTTTCTTTGCAGGAAAGTTACCCGAACTTGCTTGCTACCCAAATCGAATTCCCTTGCGGCGCTGTCATGTTGTATGACAGGTTATAAGGGTGTCTTGGAAGCCTTTATCATCACTGACCGATCAGGTCACCGATTTGCTGCGTCAGGGAATAGTAGGTGGCCGCTGGCGAGGCACGCTTCCGGGACGGAATCGGCTCGCCGAGGAAATCGGGTGCTGCCACGGGACAATGGAGCAAGCCATGCGGAGACTTTCCGTGGAGGGTTTATTGGTTTCACAAGGGGCTGGTCAGCGGCGGCGGATCAATCTTGAGGGGGGAGCAAAGAAGGGGAGGACCCTGCGGGTGGTGATTTTGCTCTACGAGGTTTCGGACCAGATGACCAGCTACTTGGTGGAACTGGTCCACAGGCTTCAGTCAGCGGGCCACCAAGCGGTCTTTTCGACGAAATCAATGCTGGATCTGGACATGGACACCAAGCGCATTGCTCGTTTTGTTGAAGCGACTCAGGCGGATGCCTGGGTGGTCATTTCCGGCCCGCGGGATGTGCTCAAATGGTTCGAGGCAAAGGCAATCCCAACCTTCGCGCTGTTCGGGCACTCGATGCGCATTCCTCTCGCCAGCGCCGGGCCGAAGAAGGCAGGGGCGCTTGAAGAACTGGTCGATAAGCTTGTTGATTTCGGGCACCAGCGCATCGTGATGGTGGTGCGGGAAGATCGCCGAAAGCCGGAACTGGGCTTGCTAGAAAGCTTATTTTTGAAGCGCCTTGAAGCGCACGGTATCCGGACAGGTTCTTATAATATGCCGGACTGGGAGGACCACGCTGAGGCATTCAGCCGTATGATTGATTCATTGTTTCATGTCACGCCGCCCACCGCGTTGATCATCGGCGATCCGATGTTGTTATTTCCTGTAGTGCAGCACCTCGCATCGCGGGGGATCAGCGCACCAGCCCAAGTTTCTCTTGCCTGCACCGATGCGAGGCCTGGCTTCAGTTGGTGCAATCCCAGTATCACCCATATCGCTTGGGATCCTGAGTATGTGGTCAAGCGAGTGGGGGGGTGGGCGAAAAACATCAGCCTTGGTAAGCAAGATCTGCGCAAAGGCGTTACCAATGCCCGGCTCATTGAAGGTGGCACGATCGGACCAGCGCCGAAGGTGTTTGAATCCCCGTAGAAGACACACGAACAACCCCCTTTTCCCCGCCCTCCGGCCTAGCCCAACGGCTGTTCAGGAGCCTCCCGCAAAAAGCAAATTCCTAGCAGTAGCACGTAACAACATCACCGAAATCACCGAGACCTGCGGCCTCACCCACATGCGCAAGCGCATGATCAAGACTCTCTCAAAAGGCTATCGCCAACGGGTTGGGCTTGCAGATGCCTTACTCAATGACCCCCAGCTCCTCGTCTTAGACGAGCCTACTAACGGCCTCGATCCCAACCAGATCCGCTCCATCCGCAAGCTCATCAAGAAGCTAGGCGAGAACCACACCATCCTCGTTTCTAGTCACATTCTTAGCGAAGTGGAAATGATCGCAGACCACATCGTCATCATTGATGGTGGCAAGATCCGCGCCTCAGACTCCCCGCAAAACCTCATCAATGGAATGCGTGCCGCAGGTAGGATCACACTGGAAATCCAAGGTGCCCCAGATACGATTACTGGCGCACTAGAACGGCTAGACTACGTCAAAAAAGCCACTCTAGACCAAGAAGGAAGCGAGCAAAACCATCATTGGAATCACTTCACCATCCTCTGTGACTCAGGCACCGACACCCGCGAGCGCATCAGCCAGCTTGCTACCCAATACGCTTGGCCTATCCGCACTCTTCACAGAAGGAAAGGAACTTTAGAAGATGTGTTTGTGGAGCTTACGAGGAAGGATTAAATTTAGCGGAAATTTAATATGCTCAGTCTTGTGTGTATGAGAGAATTTATATTATCAAGTTTTTTCCATGACTTGAAGTCACTCACCTATATTACTTCTCTGCCATCACATCAGCTGCTTGTTTCTTGATTTCCTGAATGGCGGGTGCAACTTGTTCAGGCTTTCCGCTACCTTCAATGCTCACTGCACCGTTGTAACCTGCATCACGTAAGACACGGAAAAATGGGCGGAAATCATCACCATTCACTCCTGGATAGGTGCGGCCTTTATTTTCTGCGATTTCCACATGAACGAGTAAATCCACCGCTGCTTTCAAGTCCTCAGGTGTATCTCCTTCTCTTGCCATGTGGTAAAGATCCGCCAGTAAACGGACATTGGGATGATCCACAGCTCGCACGATGGCTGCCGCTTCACTGATCGTATTGATGTAATTGCATTCCTTAGAATTAAGTTGCTCAAGTGCTACCGTCACGTTGTATTTTTTGGCGATAGGGCCCATTTTTTCAAGCAGTGCCACGAACTGGACATCGGCTTTTTCGACAGGCCATCCCTTCTTGAGCTTGCGTGACCCACCACTACCGAAAATCACCATCTTACCACCGACTTGTTGTATCCGGCTAAACACTGTCTCAGCCCACTTCAGTACTTCATCATGGTTAGCTTCTTCACCGACACAGCGCAGATGCTTAGGGCGGATAAAACTATTGCTAGCAATGATCGGTAGTGCAGATGATTTAAGCGGTTTAAGCTTTTTAGCAAATGCCTCGTCATTTTCAGCAGGTAGCAACGAGTTAGTCGCTATGGTGATTATGGTGGCTCCAGCCTCTTTGGATTCCTCCGCTGCGCTCACTGATTTATTGACACCGTAGCCACTGAACAATTCTTTATTCTCAGTTGGTTCTGCGATGACTGGAGTAGTAGTGACTAGGGCAACTGAAAGACACTGGATGGCGGTTAGTAATTTAGTTTTTGAGGATAAGAATCGAAGTGGATACATAGTAGTTTTGTAGGTTAGTATTAAAATGGACAAGTTGTGAGTATTACGATGGGCTACTTAGTAACGTATTAACTAAGTGATTTCTGTCAAAGAGATTCGTTGGCTCGTTGAGGCGTGTCCCTCTGAGAAAGTAAGGCTCGCCCTTGCTGCATAGCATCGATATGCTATAAAAACACTATGAAACATCCATTCAAAAACATTCTACTCGCGGTTGTCCTTTCCTCAACGTTCGTTACGAGTCTATCTGCCAAGGAAGTACCGCTCTGGGAGAATGCTGCACCTGGTTCGAAAGGGGAGGCTCCTAAAGACATTCCGACACTGACGCATTTTCTGGCACCTGAAGAAATCAATACTGGCGCAGCGATTGTGATTTGCCCCGGTGGTGGCTACGGAGGTTTGGCCGGGCATGAAGGAAAGGGTTATGCTGAGTTTCTGCAAATGCATGGAATCAATGCCTTTGTCCTCAAATATCGACTTGGCTCTGCGGGTTACAGGCATCCTATCATGCTAAACGATGCCGCTCGTGCCCTGCGCACCGTGCGCGCTAATGCCAAAGCCTGGAAAATAGATCCTAACAGAATCGGGGTTATGGGTTCATCGGCTGGTGGGCATTTGGCATCGACCTTATTGACTCACTTTGACGAGGGCGATGCATTATCTAAAGATCCTATCGAGCGAGTCAGCTCACGGCCTGACATTGGGATTCTTTGCTATGCTGTGATTAGTATGGGTCCTACGACACACGCAGGTTCAAGAAAAAATCTGCTCGGTGCAGAGCCATCGGCAGAGTTAATCAAAGAGTTATCAAATGAACTCCAAGTGACGGAAAAAACTCCGCCGACCTTTCTCTGGCACACCGCAAATGATAGAGTGGTCAAGGTGGAAAATAGTTTGGATTTTGCCGCTGCACTGAGTAAAGCCGAAGTGCCCTTTGCCTTGCATGTTTTTGAAAATGGAAGACATGGCTTGGGGCTAGCGAGTAAACCTCCTTATGAAGATCTGCATCCTTGGGCAAACGATTTGCTCTACTGGCTCAACACCCGTAAATTTTTAGTGAAATCTGAGTAGTCGATGACTATCGCTCCGTTAATCGGTTATAACATCACTAAAATCGATGTTCCATTCAGTAATAGCAATTTCCCCCATGGTTAAAATCATGGTATTCTCTCTTATCTATGAATAATACAACATTAATTATTGGAGGAATTTTAGCCATTTCCTTTCTCGCATCTCTGTTATTTTTAGCTCGCTCTGTAGTGGCTAGAGTCACAGCATCAATCTTCACGCTAGGGGCTTCTGCATTTTGTACTTTTGGGTTCGTTGCTTCCTATGAGCTATCAGCATCAGCGGCGTTACCTTGGCAAATTATGTATGCTATTTTAGGTGTCAGCTCATTGATTACAACGGCGATCCTATTGAAAGGTGCTTTTACCAAAGAAGACGTATAATTGATAGCTGGGTGCTACAGTTACGCCCTTGTAATAAAAAAGCCTTTACCCGATGAATCAGGTAAAGGCTTTTGAAATGTATTTGTCTCGGTGAGATTAGATACCAAATCGCTCGTAGCGTGTGATGGTGAGGGTGTCACCTAGGTCTTTGCCTTTGGCTGCGAGGAGTTTGGCGATGCTGAGGTCAGGATCTTTTACAAATACTTGCTCAGTGAGGACTTGCTCGCTGTAGAACTTGTTGATCTTACCGATGAGAATCTTGTCGATGATCGCTTCTGGCTTGCCGTCAGCAAGGAGCTGCTTGCGGTTGATCTCGTTCTCTTCTTCCACGATGCTACCGTCGATGTCGTCGCGTGAAAGACCAGCTGGGCTGGCTGCTGCGATGTGGAGTGTGATGTCCTTAAGAAGTGTTGCGAACTCGTCCTTATCAGTAGTCGCGGCATCTTCGCAGCTTACTTCGAGAAGAACGCCTACCTTACCACCCATATGGATGTATGAGGCGACAGCTCCGTTTCCTGAAACTTCAAAGCGTGCGAGACGTGAAATCTTGATCACTTCTCCGAGCTCAGCGAACTTAGCACCGAGTGCATTTTCCACTGTTCCGTCACCGAATGGGACTGAAACAGCTTCTTCTGCTGTAGTTGCTCCACTGTTAGCGATCGCTTCTAGTAGCTCAGCTACCCATGCTTGGAAAGCCTCGTTCTTAGCTACGAAATCAGTCTCACAATTTACCACTGCGAGGATTCCTGAGTTTGCGTCTTCTGCTACGTGAGTAGCGACAATTCCTTCAGTTGTCTCACGGTCTGCACGACTGCTAGGAATTTGCTTTTTGCGGGAGGCTCCTGAACAGCCGTTGGGCTAGGCCGGAGGGCGGGGAAAAGGGGGTTGTTGAGAAACGTGATGTCTTTGTCGGATAGAAGCTTCTGATCGAAAGTAATTTCCTGACCTCCTCGATTCACCGTCACCTGTTCCGTGGCGGCATTGTATCCGATCAGGTCCCCTTCAAAGTTGCTTTTCCCGTCCGCGCTGGTCCAGGTGCGTGCATGGGCAGTGTTGGAGGCAAGTATGGTGATGGCCAGGCAGACTGGGGCGAGAGTTTGGAACAGGGCTTTCATTGGTAGATTTATCATTCACTGAGCGCCGCATATTCGCATTTCGGCACTCTGACGTACTAACGATAAGCATATCGGAGCCTTCAGAAAAGCCTCTATCTCGATGACGGCGGCGGCCGCGTTCACCCCATGCAAAAATCCCTTTAGGCGGTTATCCCCCTCATGTAATCTTCCCCTCAGATGAAACAGCAAATGATCAAAATGCATGCGCTCGCGTGCATAACCTCGGGTTTGATGATGGCCTCGGTTGGCGCCGAATCGCAGAAGCCGGAACCATCGAAGCCAACCAATCAGTCGCAGCAGGCTGGCGCGGATTTCTGGGATCCTGTCATGGAGTGCTCCAGCACCGCCGCCCCGGAGAAAATCCATGACGATTATTGGCGGGGTCAGTTCGAGCGGGTCAACCGCGAGGTCGCGCAGGCAGAGGGCACCCAACTCGTCTTTTTCGGCGACTCCATCACCATGGACTGGACCCTGTTGCGAGCACACGGCAAGGAGGTCTGGGAGGAGCGCTTTGCCAAATACAACCCAATCAACATGGGCAACTCCGGCGACATCACACCGGTCATGCTTTACCGGGCCAACCACGGCAACCTCGACTTCCCTGAAGGCCAGGCGCCGCGCGTGGCGGTGTTGTTATGCGGCACCAACAACTATGTCGTCGAGAAGAGTGACGGGGGTAAGGTGGAATGGGGTCTCGGTATAAATACCCCCCCGGATGAGGTAGCCGATGGGGTGCGCGCGGTAGCTCAGACCTTCCGTCGCGAGCTGCCGACCACCCGCGTGATTGTGCTCGGTATCCTGCCGGTGAAACAGCAGGAGAAGTGGGCCAAATGCGAAGAGACCAACCGCATCCTGTCGACCTACGACTATCCGCAGGACAAGGTCGTGTTCCTCGATCTTGAGGACCGCTTCATGAATTCCGATGGCACGCTCAACGCGGACTTATACACCGATGGCACGCACCTGACGCCTAAAGGCTATGAGGTCATGGCCGATGCTCTGACCCCGGAAATCGAGCGACTGATCGATTTAGGGGCGATAGAGAAATAGCTCCGGCATGCATTGAAAGAGTGTGCCTCCTTCCGCAAGAAGCCTTGGGGGCATCAGAGGATTTCACTTCCTGCCGCTGACGAGGTCGTAATCCGGAGAGTTTTTGATTTCTTCTTTCAGCGCGGGGAGTTTTTCAGCCAGTTTCTTACCCCGACCTTCCAGCACAGGCCATTGTTCAATGATCTCGATAATCGGGAGCGCGTCCCGACCGTAGAGTGGAAGTACGGCGAACATGGTCTCAGCAAACCAAGGCACCCATTTTTGTGCTTCGGTGTCTCCAATCCACGTTTTGGAAAGCTCCGCCATCACATCCAGGCCTTCCTTAATCCGGTATTGCGCCAGCACGATCAGACTGCTCTTGCGCACGCCCTTGGAGAACATGACGCCGCCGGGAGCGTTGGTCCGAGCCGCTTCGATAATGCTGTCCCATAGATATCCGAGCTGGTCTTCAGTCAGCGACTCAAGCGGCACTTGGGAACGGGCACGGCCATTTTGGTTAAGCAGGAACTGCTCCAGGCTTTTTAAAAGCAGTTCCTCAGCCTCCCGACTCTCCGGTGGATAGGCCTTGAAAAGACCATATTTGTAGTAGAACAAAGCTTCGGAAATCTGCCAGGTCAGGTGCCCCCGCAGGTCATCTGGCGCCGGCTCGGAGGCCAGCTTGAGCAGAATCGGCACCGCCTTAGCAGCGGCACCGTGCAATCCGTATGATTGGCCTTTGCCGGATGAAAGGGCGTCCACCGCAAAATAGCGGAACAGGATATCTTCGTCCTTCAAAATCCTTTCTAGGATCGCGTCAACTGCCTTTTCCGAATTCCAGCCGGCATAAGCCAAGCCATTCAGCGCACCATAGCGGGCGTGACGATCGGGATCGTTGATCAGCTCGATCAGGCGGTCGACGCGATCCAACTTCTGCTCCTGCATGGCCTTCGCCGCTGCGATGCGGACCGCTGGCAACTCGTGGCGTAACAACCTGAAAATGGTTTCCTCGGATAGCGATTTGCGGCGCTCTGAATCGTAAACCAGTCGCCCGCCTTCAAGGGTATCGGCGAGAGCCTGCCCCTCGAGCGGTCGCTCCACTTTCATGTTTTTGCCGGTGAAATAGATATTTTCCCGGCCCAGGGACATCAGCAGCAAGCGCTCTCCCGTCACATCACCACGCGAGTCATACTTGGTGGGGCCGATGTTGCTTTGATCAATGACCTGACCATTCCAGCCGCGTTCCAAAGTACGGAGATAGCGGGTTTCCTTGAATGCTGCGTTCAAGCCTTCCTGCCCCGATCGAGCGGCCCCGAGGCCACTCCATAGATACGACCAATAACTGCCCTGATGTCCGTCTTCACGACCGGTAGGAGCAGCACCTACGGCCATGGACGAAAAAAAGCGCTGTCCCGTGTCTTCTCTCATGAAGCCGTAAGCGATCGCGGCAAGGCCGGAGGTGCCGTTGTTTTCAAAAATTTGAGTGATAGGCCAGTGGTCGCCGTAAGGGATGCCTCCATGTTCGACAAAGAAATCGAAGAAGCGCCTTCCTCTGATGATGGCCGCGCTGATCTCGGGATGCTCTATGCCGCATCCGCTGGCCAGAATAAGGCCGGTCAACATGGAGAGGCCGGCGTTGTTGATGGCACCGTAACCTTCCAGGGGACCATGGTAACTGTCATCTCTCTTTCTGGAAGAAAAGCGGTGACCGTATGACCCGACACCACTTTGCCCCTTAGCGCCTCCAACCGCCAGAGTTCGGATGGCAGGCAGCACATGCTCGTCGCCGGTTACCATGTAATACTCGGCGAGGAAGATCAATTTGTATGAGGTGTGCCAGACCCGTTTGCCACGACTGGAAACCTCAAAGGTATCAATGAACTTCCCACTTCTATCGAGACACAGAAAATGGGCAAGGTCGCGAACCTTGGGCATCAACTCTTCATTACCGGTCGCCAAAAGCCCGAGTCCATACATGGTCGGCATGAAAGGAAAATTACTACCATAGACAGGAGGATTATCGGGAGAAGGCAGCCCCACCGTCAGCACATGTTCGACCATCTGGTCGATGACTCCATCGGTGTAGGCACAGTTGAAAGGGTCCGCCGGATTGTAAGCACCCATCACTTTGAGTGGCAGGACGATCTCTCCGGTAGTGCCTTCTCGCCAGACTTTCAGGGAGAGCTGACCATTGGTCGCTTCAGCTTCTTGAATGGCACCGGCGAGCTGCTTGCGCGCGTCGTCATCAAAATCTTGCCCGGAAGCACCCAGCACCACATCGCCGATCTCGATTTTTCCGTCTGCCGGGCTTCCCTCTTCGACCTTTGTGACCAAAAACTGGCGAGCCTCACTGGTGGCACCCTTCTTCATGCTCAGCTGATACACCTGTCCCCAAAGCCCGGTCGGGCCCATCGCTTTATCGCGTAGCTTTTTCTTTTTATGCTTGGGGTCCTGAGCTTCGCCTTTGGTGAAGTCGGGGACCTCCGCGCCCAGGCCGACCGAAGGTAGAGAAAGGCAGAGAGCAAAGATGAGAAGTGCGGGAGAGACGAGGTGAAATTGAAGCGATGGCCGGCGGAACATAACCGGTGCATCATGGCTTAAACCCGAAGCGCCTCAAGGTCATTAATGGAGTTTGTGCCTGCAGGGTTAATTGAGAACCCCCCATTCGCCAGAGCACCAACGCTTGAAGCGGCTCCAATACTCAAGGAGTCTATCCGGATCTTACGATTCAGGTGTCGCGATTTCCAGTTTCTCGCTGGTTTCCAGCTCTTCGATCAGAGCCATGCCGCGCTGGTAAAGCTGTTGAGTTCTCTCGGGGAATTCCGCGCTGAGGTCGTTGGTTTCGTCGATGTCTTTTCTGAGGTTCACCAGAAACGGTTTGGGATCCTTTGCGGCTTCCTGCTCCGACCCTTCCAGGTCCAGCATGGTATCGTTGCGATCAAAGAAGACCTTCCAGTTCCCCGAGGTGAAGGCCTGCGGCTTGCCGTGCATGCCATGCCAGTGGAGGAGCTCGGAGCGCGGGTGTGAGTCATCTTTTCCAATCAGGGTATTCCAGACATCCAAGCCATCGATGGTTGGTTTGCCCTTGGAATGGCTTTCCCAATCGATCCCCGCGGCGCGACTCAACGTTGGCAGGAGGTCGATCGCAGAAATCAGCGCATCGCTGGTTTGACCGGCTGTCTTTCATTGGGGTCAGGTGTTTCATTGCAACAATTTCCAGATCCCCAGATAACCTCGAAGAAGCTCGAACTGGGACTTCACCTCGCCCTGCCCGACAAGCGTGCGGTGTCTTTCGTAATCCTGAGCCTCCCTGCATAGCCGAGCCGCAAGGATTGCCGGATTAGACCAATTATTCTGATATCTTATTTCGGGTCAGGTGTCTCATCTTAACATTTTCACGAACTCACTCGGGAATCCTCCGAAACAGATAGGCGGAAAGTCCGTGTCATTGGGGTACCAGGTGTTGCATTTTAAGATCATAATTGGGGTCAGAGAGCAATAAACTGCCAGACATATAATTATGTGAAATGTTTGCAAACGGCATACCAAAAGGCATCGCAGGTCGGTTGGGTTTCATTCCTCTGCTCCTTCCGTGAGACCCGAGTCTGGATCGTTCGCGATCTTTCTGAGGAACAGGCGCTCTCCGAGAAAAACAAGGACAAGACCGATCGCCGAAGCCCAGATGACGAGCATGTCGGACTGAAATTTCACCCAGAGAAATGCTCCGAGGACGATGACATCCAGCACGATGGCGGTGATGAGGATCCAAGCTTTCGCCTCCACCTCCTCGCGCAAGTGCCTGAGGACGCCCCAATGGACAATGATATCCATGATGAGGTAGAATACCGCGCCGAGTGATGCGATGCGGCTGAGATCGAAAAATATGGTCAATATTATCGCGACCACCACCGTGTAAACCAAGGTATGCTTCTGGAGATCGCCGGGCATGCCGAAGTGCTTGTGTGGCACGAGTTTCATTTCCGTTAGCATGGCGAGCATGCGCGAGACGGCGAAGATGCTGGCGATGACTCCCGAAACGGTTGCGACGATTGCGAAGCCCACGATTGTCCAGAGACCCCATTTCCCGAAGGCGGGACGGGATGCCTCCGCTAGAGAGTAGTTCTTCGCCTGAACAATTTCCGCGATGGTCAGGTTTCCTCCGACAGCGAGCGCAACGAGCATGTAGAGGATCACGCAAATGATCAGCGAGATGATGATGGCCCGGCCGACATTCTTGTGCGGTTCCTTGATCTCACCGCCGCTGTTGGTGATGGTGGTGAAGCCCTTGTATGCGAGGATGCCGAGTGCGACCGCGCCGAGAAAGCTGGCAAAGCCGGTTTCCGGCGGGCTGACGGTGACGCTTTTGAAATCGAGACCCGATGCCCACAGTCCGCCGCCCGCCAGAATGACCAGACCGCCGATTTTTACGAACGCGGTGGCGAATGAGAAACCCTCGATGAGCTTGTTGCCGAGCACGTTGACCAGGAAAGCGAACATCAGCAGCGCGACCCCGAGCGCCGGAATCCACCACCACGCGGGGTTCCCACCGAATGGCTGGAGCACGTATGTCGCGAAGGTGCGGGCGACGAGGCTTTGGTTGATCACCATTGAGAAAAACATCAGCAGTGCGCTTGCTCCGGTGATTGTCGATCTGGAGTAGGCTTTCTTCAAAAACATCGCGATGCCACCCGCCGAGGGGTAGGCGTTCGACATTTTCACATAGGTGTAGGAGCTGAAACCCGCGACAACTGCCGCAAGCAGGAAGGCGAGCGGAAACCATGTCCCGCCCAGCTCCGCGATCTGACCGGTGAGGGCAAAGATACCCGCGCCAATCATCACTCCTGTTCCCATCGCCACTGCTCCAGGGAGGGAGAGGCTACCCTTTTCGTAGTCCGCTGATTTTTCGTTGTCCGAACTCATGTGCTTAGAATCTGAAAGCGAAGCCCGCGCCGACTCCGTAGGTGCTGTCCCAGAGTGCGGTGGCGGATATGTATTGGGTGAGGACGTAGGTCATGCCCGCCTGGTAGGACCAATCCTCCAGCGTATCGTATTCCATTTCACCGAAGATGCCGAGGCGGGGGGTGAGCATGAGTTCGCGGTCGAGCATGAAGCGGGCTTCACCTTCGTCGTCAATCCATGTTTGGGAGCCGAAGTTTCCGGGGAGGAGGTAGCGGATTCCGGCGATGAGGCGTTCGTCTTCGCGAGTAGAATTTACTCCTTCCCCGTAGACTCCGGCGAAGAGGGTGGTAAAGCGATTGAGGTAGCGACCGTAGGTGAGATCGCCCTCCCATGCGGTGCCTTCGACTCCGTCCCAGCCTGCTTCCCAGTTTAGCTTGAGGATGTTGGTTGGATCGGAATATGTGAGGGTGCCTTGGGTCTGGCTGCTGAGGACATCGGCGGTGCCGTAGAAGAACCATGGGTTCGCCTCATGGTAGATTTCCTCGCGAATGGCGGCAGTTTCCGGAGCGGGGGTGAAGCCCTCGTATTCTACGACGCGCGCCATGCCGCTCATCATGTGGTAGAGCAGGTGGCAGTGGAAAAACCAGTCGCCCGGCTCATCCGCCATAAACTCGATGACGGTGGTGGACATCGGCTCGACATCGACGGTGTGCTTCAACGGTGAGCGTTTTCCCTGGCCATTGATGACACGGAAGAAGTGGCCGTGCAGGTGCATGGGGTGGTGCATCATGGTGCGGTTGATCATGATGAACCGCACCACCTCGCCCTTGCGGATGAGGATGTCGTCCTCCGGGCTGATCGGCTTGTTGTTGATCATCCAGACGTAGCGGTTCATGTCGCCATCGAGGGTCAGGCGGAACTCGCGCCTGGGAGCCGATTTCGGAAACGAGGTGTCTTTCACCGACCGCAGTTTTCCATAGGGCGCGAAGGGGCGCACCTTCGATGTCATGGAATCGGTGGCGAGGCGGGTGTATTGGGCGGAGTCTTCGCGCAGGAGGAAATCATACCACTTGCGCGGGTTTTGCTTCACGCCCTTGTCTTTGTCCATTTCAGGCATGGAGGGCATGTTCTTCATCCCTTTCATGTCCATCGCGGAGTGATCCATTTCCTCCATCGCCATCGGCATTTTCATGTGATCCATGCCGCCCATGTCCATCTCCATGTTCATGCCTGGCTGGTCGAATTTTCCCGCATCCACATCGCGGTCGGGCATGCCCATGGTCCCAGCGGGTGTTAGTGCGAAGGCGTTTTTTGCGTTGAAGCCCATCATGGTATCATAAACGAAAGGCTTCGGCAGATCGGTTACTGAAATCCGCTCGCCGCTGCCGATCCAGAGTGAACTGTGGCCGGAACCATCGTGGGCGGTGGCTCGGAATTCGTAGGCACCATTTGTCGGGACTTTCACGAGCACATCGTAGGTTTCGGCGACTCCTATGAGGAGTGGCTGGGTCATTTTCAGGGGTTCGACGGGTAGGCCGTCTGCGCCGATGATGGTCATGGGTCCACCGGCATAAGTGAGGTGGAAAAAGGTGCTGCCAGAGCCATCGATGACGCGCAGCCGGATGGTTTCGCCGGGTCTTGCGGAGAGGTTTTCTTCGATTTTTCCATTAACAAGAAATGCGTCGTAGGCGACATCTGCAAGATCCATGGCGGGCATGCGCATTGCTTCGCGCTGGAAGTATTCGCTGACTTTTCCTGTCTTTACGGCGCCTAGTAGGCTCTGTGCGGTCTCCTTCTCGACTCCGAAAAATTCAGAACCTCGGCGGAGATTACGGAGGATTTCCATGGGATTCTTATCGGTCCAGTCAGATAGCAGAACGACATGATCCCGGTCCGCGCCGATCGCACCAGATTTTGGCAAGATCACGATTGAGCCGAACACGCCCCGCTGCTCCTGCATGCCGGAGTGGGAATGATACCAGTAGGTGCCATTTTGCCGGAGTGGGAAGCGGTAGGTGAAGGTGGCACCGGGTTTGATAGGTGGAAAGCTGATGAAGGGAACTCCGTCCATGTCTGGTGGGACGAGAAGCCCGTGCCAATGGATCGAGCTGGGGACCTTCAAGGTATTGGTGACGTGCATGACCGCAGTATCGCCCTCGGTAAAGCGCAAGGTGGGTCCTGGAATGCCGCCGTTGATGGTCATTCCCATGACGGGTTTTCCGGTGATGTTTACCTCTTGCTCGGCAATCGTGAGATTGTAGACGACTTCCTTGGCTCCACATACCGAAGCGGTGATGAGCGCGATGAGGCTGAGTAGTAATTTTGCTTTCATGGTTAGATTGATTTTATTTTTCGAGGTCGGCGATCAGGGCTTTCATCCAAGAGACCTCATCGACAGTTGCTTGGCTGCGGACGAGCCAGAGAGTCAGAGCGAAAGTGGCCGTAGATCCTGCGAGGATAATTGTCTTGGCGATTTTGTTCTTATATATGCCGAGCATGAACACAAGCATGACAAAGCCCATGGTCGCGCCCATCAGCAGAGCCATGTAGGCACGCGTCTCGCTGAAGAAAATATGATCGAAGGCGTGGGTATTCAGATACATCAGGATGAACATGATCACCGTGGAGGTGGCGATCATGGCGAAGAATGTCGGGTAGGGATTCTTGGTTTTATCGTTCATAGTTTAGTGGCTTGGTTTGTTCGGAGTTCTTTCGTCATACAGAACAGCACGGGGACGACGAACATGGTCATGAGGGCGATGACCATTCCGCCGAAGATGGGGATGGCCATGGGGATCATGAGGTCGGAGCCGCGGCCGGTGCTGGTGAGAATGGGGAGGAGGGCCAGGATGGTGGTGGCGGTGGTCATCAGGCAGGGGCGGACGCGGCGGAGGCCGGCTTCGAGGGTTGCCTTGCGGATCTCTGAAATGCTGGTGGGTTTGAGTTCCTCGAATTTCTGACGGAGGTAGGTGGAGATGACGACGCCGTCATCGGTGGCGATGCCGAACAGCGCGAGGAAGCCGACCCAGACGGCGGTGGAGAGGTTGATGGGGCCGGTATTGAACAGTTCGCCGACGTTGTGGCCGAAGATTTCGAAATCGAGGAATCCGGGTCGGCCGTAGAGCCAGAGCATGAGGAAGCCGCCGGCCCATGCGACGCCGACTCCGGTAAATACGATAAGTGTAGTAGTTACCGATTTGCTATTGAAGTAGAGCAGGATGAAAATGAGCCCGAGGCAGAGTGGGAGCATGATCATCAGGGTGCGATTGAACTCCAGGGCGGATTCGTAGCTGCCGGCGAAGTTGTAGCGGACGCCCTCGGGGCGGTTGAGTTTCCCCTCGGCTTCCATTTTTATCAGGTAGTCGCGGGCGGCCTCGACGACATCGACTTCCGCCGCGCCTTGTTCCGATCCGAAGGTGACGTATCCGGTGAGGAAGGTGTCCTCGGCTTTGATCATCTGCGGTCCGCGGATGTAGCGGATTTCCGCGAGTTGTGAGAGTGGGACTTGGGCACCGCCCTTGGTATCGACGAGGACGTTTTGCAGGGTCTCCAGGGTATCGCGGTCTTCGCGGGTGAAGCGGACCTGGACCATGAAGCGCTCGCGGCCTTCGATGGTGGTGGTGACCATGCGGCCGCCGATCGCGGTTTGGATTGTCTCGTGGACATCGGCGATGTTCAGGCCGTAGCGAGAGGCGGCAGTACGGTCGGGGACGATTTCGAGGTAGGGTTTGCCGACGATGCGGTCGGCATTGACCGTGCCGGGGGAGAGGCCGGGGATGTTGCCGCTGCGGAGGTGGCGCTCGACCTCCAGGCCGAAGCTTTCGATTTCCTCAAGCGATTCGCCTTTGATCTTCAAGCCCATGGGTGCGCGCATCCCGGTGCGCAGCATCACCAACCGGGTCTCGATGGGTTGCAGTTTCGGTGCGCCGGTTATGCCGGGAATGCGTGTGGCCTTGTCGATCTCCGCCCAGATATCGGCGGGTGACGCTATGTGCGGCCGCCATTGGCGGAAGGGCTTGCCGTTCTTGTCCTCGATGAGTTGGCCGGATTTGTCGTAGATGAAACTCCCGTCATCGCCGGTGCGGAATTTCAGGACGCGGCCTTTGGGGTCGGATTTGTATTCAGAGACATAGTTCACCACGGTCTCGATCATGGATATGGGTGCGGGATCGAGCGGGGTTTCCGCACGGCCGATTTTCCCGACCACCTGGCTGACTTCCGGGATGGCATAGATCGCGGCATCGGTGGTGCGGAGGGCTGCGAGGGCTTCGCCGATTGATGCGTGTGGCGCGACGGTCGGCATGTAGAGGAAAGAGCCTTCATCCAAGGCGGGACGGAATTCACGGCCGAGCCCGGGGAATTTTTCCGAAGCATCGGTCCAGAGACGGGTTTCTGTGATGCCTTTGCCGAGGGTGTTGGGGATGAAGGCGAAGACTTTGGGGAAGCCGAGCCAAATGCAGAGGGCGGAGACGAGCAGGAGCAGGGGGGCGGAGAGGAACAGTGCTTTGTGATTCAGGCACCATTTGAGGATGCTGCCGTAGGCCATTTCGAACAGGCGGAAGAGCCCGAGCAGGACGCCGATGACGAGGATGACGAAGACGAGATTGGTGAAGTCCGAGCGGTCGAGCCCGAGTGGCATCCAGTCGATGGCGAGCAGACATGCGATGAGGAAGGCTACGACGAAATTGACGATGACGATCCCGAGGCGGAGGGGTTTCTCGGAAACGAAGGTCGGCGCGAGGACTCCGGCAGCGAGAACGATGAGGCCGATGCCGAGCCAGAGTGAGAAAGCGAACGCGAAGATCCCCGCGATGGCGAGGAGGGCGGAGCAAAGTGTGCGGCGGGTTTTTACCCACTGCGGCAGCACGCCGAAGAGAATGTGCGCGACCGGTGGGATGATGGTGAGGGCGACGATGATGGACGCGATGAGCGCGAAGGTTTTCGTGAAAGCCAGCGGGCGGAACAGGCGGCCGGCCTCGCCTGTCATGGTGAAGACCGGAAGGAAACTGATGACGGTGGTGGCGACCGAAGTGGTGACGGCTCCGGCGACTTCGGTGACGGCTTTGTAGATGGTTGAGGCGGTGTTGCTGATACGCGTCCGCATGTCTTCTCCCCCGGCCTCGCCGTCACTTTCGTCGAGGTGTTTGAGGATGTTTTCCGTGAGGACGATTCCCACGTCGACCACGGTTCCGATGGCGATGGCGATTCCGGCGAGGGCGACGATGTTCGCATCGACTCCGGCGAGGCTCATGGAGATGAAAGTGATCAGCACCGCAAGCGGCAGCATCGCGGAAATGAGGAGGCTGGTGCGGAGGTGGAGCACCATGACAATCACGACAATGATGGTGACGAGCACCTGCTGGTAGAGGGCTTCGTCGAGGGTGTTCAGGGTTTCGCCGATCAGGCCGGATCTATCATAGAACGGGACGATGGTGACCTTGGATGTGGTGAGCCAGGCGGGCCAGGCACGGGTGTCGGTGGATTTGGTGAAGGCGAGCCAGGCATCTGCGGAGGAGGGCTGGAGGGGGGCTTCGATGTTGTGGGATTTCGCGAACTCCGAGACTTCCTCACGGGTGGTTTTCTCCCAGTCGATGACTGCCTTGGTCGGGAGGGCGCTTTCGAGTTCGGCGATCTGTTTCTTGGTGTTTTCGATCGCTTTAAGCGGGTTCGCGCCGTAGCGGGCGACGACGACTCCGCCAACCGCATCCGCTCCATTCACATCAAGGGCCCCACGCCGCAGGGCGGGACCGAGAGTGACTTCCGCGATGTGCTCGACGAGGACGGGGGTGTTGTCACGCACGGCGACGACGGCTTTATTGATGTCATCGACTTTCTCGATGTAGCCGGTGCCACGGAGGAAATATTCGACCCCGTTGACCGCGAGGTTGCGGGCGCCGATTTCTTGGTTGGACTTGCGGACCGCATCCACCACCTGGGCGAGCGTGACTTTCTGGGCGCGGAGCTTCTCCGGATCGACATCGACCTGGTATTGTTTTTGGAAACCGCCAATCGAGGCAACCTCCGCAACGCCCTCGGCTGAGAGTAACGAGTATCGGACCTGCCAATCCTGGATGGAGCGGAACTCATCGAGATCCCATCCGCCGACCGGATTGCCTTCGGGATCGCGGCCTTCGAGAACATACCAATAGACCTGGCCGAGGCCGGTTGCATCCGGGCCGAGGGTGGGCGTGGCCTCGGGAGGAAGGAGGTTCGAGGGGAGGGAGTTGAGCTTTTCCAGGATCCTACTACGGCTCCAGTAGAACTCCACGTCCTCCTCGAAGATGAGGTAAACGTAGGAGGCTCCGAACATGGAGGAGGAGCGGACTTCCCGGACGCCCGGAACACCGAGCAGGGCGACCGTGAGAGGGTAAGTGATCTGGTCCTCGACGTCCTGAGGGGAGCGGCCCTGCCATTCGGTGAAGACGATCTGTTGGTTGTCGCCGAGGTCGGGGATGGCATCGACGGCGACGGGGTCGCGCGGGTAGTTGCCGGTATCCCAATCGAAGGGCGCGACCCGGACTCCCCAACCGATGAAGAAGGTGAGGAGAAGGAAGACGATGAGCTTCTGGTGAAGGCAGAAATGGATCAGATGGTTCATCTTTTTTTAGCCACAAAAGGCACAAAAATCACAAAGGCTTGGGTTGAGTGGTTTTTATGGCTGCTGCTTAGGGTGGGTTGTTGGAATTGTGTTCTTGAAATTTGTGTCCTTTATGCCTTTTGTGGCTCCTGATTTGGATGGGCAGGGGAATGGCCACAAGAGGCACAAAAATCACAAAGGCTTGGGTTGAGTGGTTTTCGCGCTGTCGCTTGGGATGGGTTGATGGAAATGTGGTCTTAAAATTGTGTCCTTTGTGCCTTTATAAAACGTATTTTCGGATCTCGAGTTTCGGGGCTCCGAAGTTGATGAGGAGTCCGTGGCGTTTGCCGGAGGCTCGAAGGTATCCGAGGAGTTGAGCGGTGTGTTCATCCGCGATGGCTTTGCAGGCTTTCAGTTCGATGATGATTTCGTCGTTGATGTATAAGTCTGCGAGAAAGTCCCCGAGAATAGAGCCATCGCTGTCGCGAACTTGAATGGGATGTTGTTGCTCTGCGGTGAGACCTAGTCGGCGGATACGGTTTCTCATACCGTTTTCATAAACTTTCTCCAAATGGCCGTGGCGGAGCCATTGGTGAAGTTCATATGCCTGCTGGCGGATCCGATCGCACAGTTCGTTGATTTGTTGGTCGTTCGTCATATTAATCCTTAGTTTCAGTGTTTTAGTCGGTCACAAAAGGTGCAAAATTAGAAACGCTGGGGTTCTAAAATTTGTGTCCTTTGTGCTTTTTGTGGCTAAGTTTATTTTCATTTCTCCAGCGAGAGGGTGGCGGTGACGGAGCCGCAGTTGAGCATGGCGTCGCCGTAGTAGGGGTTGATGACTTGGGGGATGTTGGAGAGCCAATCGGCTCCTTGGTTTTTGCCGACCATGGGGCAGTGGAGGACGTAGGCGTTGCCGATGCGGTCGAGGCCGTTGGCGCGGACGCGGGAGATGAGTTCGTTGCTGAGGGATTCGAAGGCGGCGCGCTGGGGCTTGAGTTCGGTGGCGGTGGAGATTTTTTCAGCGGTGTTTTGCAGGGTGGGGGTGTCTGCGGTTTTTAGGAATTCCTTGGCGGCGCTGGCAGCTGCGGATGGGTCGTCTGCGGCGAGGGCTTTTGAAATGGGGAGGTAGGCCTGGACCAAGGCTTCGAGTTTTTTGGCGGCAGCCGGGTCGGTGGAGGTGACGGTAGAGCCGCTGGAGGGGAGGCCGAGGTAGCGGGCTGCTTGCTGGATGGAGTTTCGAGTGATGGATTTTGCGGCGGCAGGGCTGATGGGGAGTTGTTTTTTGGCGGCCCCGAAATCGACGAGAAGACGATTTGAGAATTCGTTCCAGAGATTCAGGAGGTCGGGCTGGAAGGTGTCTGCGGAGACTTTTTTAACGGCGGCCTGCATGCTGGAGATTTCCGAGGTTATGGTCTCGGCATCGTTGGTGTTCTCCATGCGTGTGAGGGCACGGAGGACGGGCTGCCATTGGCCAGAGAGGTCTTCTGGAGCGTTGTGGGCGGGTTTTTCCGCTATTCCCGCGTTGGGGTTCATCATGGAGGGGCGGGCTTTTAGCTGGAGTTCGGAATCCAGTTTGAAGGCTCCCTGGGTGACGACCAGTTCGCCAGCGGCGAGGCCGGACTCGACGATGTGGCGGTTGCCGAGTTTTGCGCCGAGCAGGATTTCCCGGCCTTCGAAGATTGGGTCGGCGCCGGGGATGCGGACATAGACGACCGCACGCTCCCCGGTGCGGAGCAGGGCGGAAGTCGGGACGCTGACGAGGTTTTGGTATTCATCGGTGCCCGGTGGTATGGCCGGAACGAGGACTTCCACGCTGGCGAACATGTTGGGTTTGATTTTCCCTTCGGGGTTCGGGACATCAGCGCGGACCTGGATGATGCGTTTCAAGGGATCGATGAAGTGGTCGATGTAGGCGATCTCTCCGGTAAAGACTTCTCCGGGGAGTGCGTCGATGGTGAAGGATACCGGCAGGCCTTCTTTCATGAACGGGATCTGACCTTCGTAGACTTCGAGATTCAGCCACAAGGTGGAGTGGTCAGAGACACGGAATAACGGGTCTCCGGTTTTCACGTAGGCGCCTTCGATCACGGTTTTCTCGATCACGCGTCCGGCCTGTGGGGAGCGTATGGTGATGCGGTCGGATGGTTTCTCAGCGGTCTTGATGCGGGCGATTTCTTCGGCGGGGATTTCGAGGAGTTCGAGCTTTCGGATGGCGGATTCGTAGAGGCTGCTGCGGATCTTGTTGGTTGCGGCCGAGCTGTCGCTCATGGCGTTGCGGGCTTCGATCACTTCCTTCTGGGCGATGAAAATTTCAGGGGAATAGAGTTCGGCAAGAGGCTCGCCTTTTTCGACGTGGGTTCCGGTGAAGTCGATGTAGAGCTTCTCGATGCGCCCGCCGATGCGGCTGGTGATCGAGGAGGTCAGGCGTTCGTCGTGTGCGATGCGGCCGAAAACGTTGATTTTATGTGCGTCGTTTTCGGTGAGGGCGGTGACCGGTGAGACTTGGATATTGAGCAGGGCGGAGGCTTCCGCGCTGAGGCTGACTTGGCGTAGTGCGCCGGCTTCGCCGCTTTCGAGGGGGATGAGATCCATGGAGCAGATCGGACAGAGACCGGGATCCGGTTGGCGGATTTGCGGGTGCATGGAGCAGGTCCATGTGGTCTCCGATGCGGAATTTCCGGTGGCGGCGGGTTCCTTTTTCTCCGAAAGCAGGCCGAACCACCAGCCGAGCAGGAATAGGGCGAGGGGGATGAGGATGGTGAGGATTTTCCGTGGGGTGCGGAGGAAGGTTGGGAGTTTCATGAGGATGAAAATTTTGCCACAAAAGGCACAGAAGTCACAAAGGCTGGGGTTGTTTTTTTGTGGCTTTTGCTGTGGATGGGTTGGTGGAATTGGATTCTTGAAATTTGTGACCTTTGTGCTTTTTGTGGCTGGAGTTATTGGATGGCTGCGGCGGCTTCTAGGGTTGCGATGGCTTTGCCTAGTTCGGCGCGGCTTTTTACGAGTTGGAGCTGATAGGTGAGGATGTCGCGCTGGGTGGCGATGACATCGGTGAAGGAGCTTTTTCCTGCTGAGTAGCCGGTGAGTGTGACTTCGCTTGCTTGCTTGGCGGAGGGGATGAGGCGGTCTTTGAAGAGAGTGGTGACTTCACGGGCGGTTTTGGCGCGGAAGTATGCGTCTTCGACACGGTAGCGGATATCGGCGCGGGAGGATTCGAGCAGGGCTTTGGTTTCGGCGATGCCCTCGGTTGCCTCGCGGACCATTGCTTTGCGTGGTTCGCGCCAGAGTGGGATATTGAAGCCGAGGGTGGCGAAGACCTGGTCGCGGCCGTTGGCCATGCGCGATAGGCCGGAATCATCGATGGGTGCGTAGGAGAGCCCGACGGTGGGATCGGGAAATCGTTCGAGTTTGGCTTTGCGCAGGCGTTGGTTGAAGGCGTCGACACGTTGGCGGGCAGCGGTGATGTCCGGGTGGTTTTTCTGAGCGCGTGCGATCAGGCTTTCGAGGCTGGAGGTCGCGGGAAGGGAGGGTTCTTTAGTCGGTGGGAGGGAAGATCCGGCGGGCCGGTTCAAAAGGGAGTTGATGCGGGCGATGGCGGAGGAGCGGAGTTTCTGAAGATCGGCGAGGTCACGGTCGAGTAGGGTGATTTCGTTTTCGGTGCGGAGTTTGTCTGCCTGGGAGGCGGAATCCGACTCGATGCGTGCGGAGACGATATCGCTGATGGAGAGGAGGAGGGAGCGGTTCTCTTTGGTGTAGGAGATGGTTTTTTCCGCGAGGTAGTAATCCCACCAGGCACTTTTGACCTGTTCGGAAATTTTCAGAGCGAGTGCATCGGCATCGGAGCTGATGGCTGCTGCTTCGTGCAGTGCGGCGCGGCTTGCGGCATCGCGTTTCCCGGGGAGCGGGATTTTCTGAGAGACGCCGACCATGCCCTGCATCTGTCCGGCGGCGGTTTCAGCCATGGATCCGGCGGAGACGCTGGCCATGGGGTCGGGGAGTGAGGCGGCTTGGGGTGCCTGTGCCTTCATGCGCTCGGCGCGGTGGCGAAGGGCGACGATGGACGGGTTGTGTTTGGCGGCGAGAGCGGCAAGTTGATCAGGGGTTCCGGAGCCGACTGAGTAGTTTTTCGGCTGGAGGAGTTCCACAGGTATGTCGGAGGTATCAGCCACGGAGCTACCGGTCATGTCTGCGCACGAGGCGAGAATGATGGCTGGAAACGACACGGCTAGTGCCTGGGTGAGGCGGGAAATTTTCATTACAGGAAGTGGGAACCGGCGCACAGATTGATGCGCCGGTTCCTGATGTTGATAATTTCCTACTCTGCAGAGGAATCGAGTTTCCCGAGGTATTTATCGGGATCCTCTTTGAACTTCGGCACGCAGCTGTCGCAGCAGAATTTGATCTCTTGGCCTTCATGGTTCACGACGACGGGTTCACCCATCGAGCCGAGTTCCTCGCCGGAGACGAGGCAGATATCGAGTGGATAGGATTTTACCGTCGCGGTTTCTTCGGCTGCGGGAGCTTCAGCTTCGGCAGTTGTAGCCGTTTCCTTTTTACAGGAGACGAAGGCGAGGGGTGTGAGAAGGATCAGAGTTGTTTTTGAAATAATAGTCATGTTCTTAAATGTTTGATTGGTTTGGAAAAGCGACACGGCTCGGGTTGAGCGCGATGTCTTGGAAAATCCGGCCCGGAAATTTACGGGGACGGCGGTGGTGGCACGCAGATGCGGGCCGGCACACAGGTGTGCGCCTGTTCCAAGGGATCAAATCAGGTAAGAGCACTTCGCCGCGAGTCGGGCGGAGGAGGACGGCGTCGGCAACGAGCCGGGCGGCCATTTTTTAAGAAAGGCCGTAGCCTGCGAGAGTTTTGGGAGCGGGGTGCGGCATTCGCCGCTAGCCAGCACCGGAGGAAGAAAATCGGAAGAAGACGCCAGAAGAGCGGCCATCTTTTCTGGGGCGACTTTTTCTTTAGCGAAGGAGCAGGGGCAATCCTTTTCCCGCTCGTTTGATTGATCTCCTAATGTTTGGGTGGAGCAGCAGGACCTGGATTTCTGCGAAGCGGTTTGTGAATTCGATTGCGATATAACCGCACAGCAACACACGGGATTGGCGATTGCCAATACCATGAAAATTGCGATGAGATTTCTTAAAAACACTAAGCAAACCATAAAGGTTAAATCGTCTGTCTCAAGATCTATTATCTAGGGAATATTTCAGTGTCGTCCAGTTAGTAAAAAATTGGCGGTTATTCGCGGCTAAAGACACGACGTAAAACCACGACCAACGTGCCATTGACCGAACGTCGTCTATTTATGACTGGACATTTTTTGACCTTCACTCGCAAATCCCTGCATGAACGACAAGCCAGAGCACTCAAAGCCTGCTGTATCTACGACTGATCCGAGCGAAACGATGCTCGGCCAGTTCAAATCTTTAAATACGGTATTTTGGCTCTCGAGTTGGATGGAGTTGATCGAACGGTTCTCATACTACGGAGTTCGGGTCATGCTACCGGTGTTTATGGTTGCAGCTATCGGCAACGGCGGTCCGGAGCTTGATCAGATTCAGAAGGGGAGCTTATACGCTGTATGGGCCATTGTGCAGTCCTTCGTGCCCATTCTTTCCGGGGGATTTGCTGACCGCTACGGTTACAAGATCAATATCGCTATCGCCACCTTGGCAAAAATTGTCGGCTATATCGTTATGGCCTATTGCATTCCGCTTGCGGAAATGTTGGCAGGCATGCCGCTCGCGGAAGCACGCGCTCAGGGTATCGACCAGACCTACGGCATTCTATTTGCCGGAGCGATGTTCGTCGCATTCGGAACTGCGATCTTCAAACCTGGTATTGGTGGCCTGATCGCAAGTCAGCTAGATGAGAAAAACTCCTCGATGGGATGGAGTATTTTCTACCAGCTCGTCAATGTTGGTGGCTTCTTTGGTCCGCTGGCCGCGGGCTATCTCCGTATTATCGATTGGGAGTGGGTCTTTATCATCTGCTCCGCAGCCGTCGCACTCAACTTCATCCCGCTCTTCTTCTTTAAAGAGCCGGCCCGTCTGGCAACTGCAAAGGGCGTGGAAAAACCTGGGCCGATGCGCATGCTTTTCGAGTCGCTGCGCGGGCTGCTTGAGCCTCGCATCTTTTTCTTAACCATCAGCTTCGCCGGATTCTGGCTGATGACTTTCCAGCTCTTCGATATCCTTCCTAACTTCATTGATGATTGGGTCGATTCGCGTCAGATCGCAGCAGCGCTTTCTTCGGTGATTGGCGAGGGAGCTGTCCCCACCGTCAACGGCGGCAACTTGACTCAAGAATGGATTATCAATTTCAACGCGTTGATCATCAGCATCGGCACGTTTATGATAGGCTACTTCATGCGCAAGGTTCCAACGCTGGTTACCATCATCTTGGGAATTGCGATGGCGATCTTCGCGACCTACGGACTCGGTATGAGCATGAGCGGCTGGTGGATTCTCGGTTGTGTCGGGCTGTTCTCTTTCGGTGAGATGTTATCCGGGCCTTCGTTCTCACGCTACATCGTGGGCATCGCACCTAAGGGGCGGCAGGGGCTCTATATAGGATTTAGTAATTTCACCGTCGGCATTGGTTGGTCGATCGGCTCTGTGATCGCAGGTCACCTCTATCAAAATGGCGGTGATAAAGTGGTATTGGCAAAACGCTACCTTGTCGACAAACTCGGCATGAGCGTCGACACAGTGGACCAGCTTCCGAAGGAGGAAGTCATGCCCAAACTCGCAGAGATGGCTGGCACTGACGTCATCGGTGCCAAGAATATTCTCTGGAACACCTACGATCCTTACTCCATGTGGGCAATCTTCGCCGCGATTGGTGTCGGCTCGCTGCTGATGCTCATGGCCTACAACAAGGTCGTGAACGCTGCGAACAAGGATCCGAAGCATCATTTCAACTCATACGGTAATAAATGGGTTCTGGCCTTACTTGTGCCGATTACCTTCATCCTCATCGGTGTAACGGCTTGGAGAATGACCGTGGAAGGTCAAGCTGCCGACAGCACTTGGTCATCGGTGGTTCTTGCCAACTTGGGTCTGGCTCTCAATGCCACATTCTTTTTACTGATGTTGATCATTGCCTTTTTACCTCAGACTCGGAGCTTGTTCGGATCGTCAAAATCGACTGAAGCCTAAAACCGATAAAGTTCAACCCGCTTGAAGCTACAAAAGGCGCGAGCTGAACCCGGCCTTTCTCTGACTCTACTGAGAGCTTAGGATTAGCTTCTAGGTGCGCCACCTGCGAGGCGCGATTCCTCAGCGAGGTAGGCGAGGCGGTGGCCGGCGAGGCCATCGAGTCCTGGTGATAAAGCGTTAGGGCCTGCAAACAAACGATCGAGTGCATCCACGATGCCAGTATCGCCACCACCATGGCTGGCATAGCCATCACTTTCCAATTCCTTCACTGGAATCGCCTCGATATTGCCTTCCTTATGATCGTAAAACCAAAGTTCGTGAGCGCCACCACGCTTGTAGGGATCGCCACCGCGCAGCGAACCACGAGTGCCGTGGATTTCAATAGTCCGATCGCTATCAAAGGCGGTCATGGTTAGGCTGGCGGTCACGCCGTTTTCCATCTCACAGGACACGATTTGGTGATCCACCACGTTGTTGTCACAGTGATAGACGCAGCGGCCCCAAGGTGAAGTTTTGAGGAATTCCAGAATAGGCTCCTCCGGGAGTTCATAAGCCCCGGTTTTACCCTCCGCACCTGGCATCACCATGCGCAGGAAGTTACGCTTTTCATTGAGATAGCGATGGGCATCGAAGATGCAATCTGCAGCCACAGGACAGCCGTCAGTGCAGCGCATGGGGGCACCTTCCGGAGCATTTTCTTTTTTAAACCAATCAAGCCGACCGTGACTGGTGATGGATTTCGGGGAGGAGTTGGCTAGCCAACACATAAGATCCGTGTCGTGCGAGCACTTGGCGACGATCATGGGTGAAGCGGTTTCTGATTTTGCCCAGTGACCGCGAACGTAAGAGTGCGCTTGATGAAAGGCTTCCACACCCTCGGAGGCACGGATGGTAATGATTTTGCCCAAGCGTCCACCATCGACGAATTCACGGACCGCCTGATAAAACGGGCTATAGCGCAGTACAAAGCATGGGAGTATGCGGCAACCGGTTTCACGCGCTTTACGATCCAACTCCTCGCAGCGTTCCAGAGTCTCGGCCGCAGGCTTCTCCAGAACCAAGTCGTAGCCACAGTCCAGCGCGTCCATGGCGTTTCCGTAGTGGTCGGCATCCTGAGTGGCAATCACTAGGACATCGGCAAGCTTGCCAGCTGCAAAGAGGGACTTATCGGAGTCGAATACCTGAATCTCGCCCGGATCTCGTAAGCTTGCCAGGGTTTCGGTCTTGGCGGCATCGTGATCCGCCACGGCCACAAGCTGGTAACGTTCCGGCATACTGGCGGCGATTCGTCCGTAAGTTCTGCCTCGTGAGCCGCAGCCGAGGATTGCGATGCGCATTGGTTTTTTCATACAGGAGAGTTTTGGACGCGAAACATGCTGGCAGCAACTTCGAAACACAGCTGGAATGAATTAAAACCATTCTTTGCTGTGTGCAGTGGAAGGGAGGACAACTAGACCGGTTTCCAGATGACCTTGCCGATATTTTCATTTGGTTGGGATGAGAATCAGCGAGCGAGACTCGGGCAGATTGAGAAGCCTTCTCAGGAAACGACTCCACGGCGTTGTCGTTCAGTCACCCCGACTTGTCGGGGTTCACTCACTCCGCCTTGTGGAGCCAATTCCTGCTTTGGCTATATCGGCAATCTCATCTGGAAAACGGTCTAAAGCAATTCGATTTTGATATCCATAGCGGTTCTAGAGCCTCTGATGAGTATGGATAGGGGGCGAGCGATTATGGGCAGCAGTGAAGCCACTTCTCCTGCCTGAAGGTCAGGCTTCGTTCCATTCGCCGAAGCGGCGGAATTTATCGTAGCGCTCGTTGAGTAGTTGCTCGGTTTTGAGTGAGCAGAGGTGATCGAGGTGCTTGGAGAGGTGCTCTTTGAAAGATGCGGCAGTCGCGCTGTGATCGTGGTGTGCGCCTCCAGTTGGCTCGGGGATCACGTCGTCGATGAGTTTGAGTTTCAGGAGATCGGGGGCGACGAGTTTCATTGCCTCTGCGGCTTCCGGCGCGTGCTTGCGGTGCTTCCAGAGAATGGCGGCGCAGCCTTCTGGGGAGATGACGGAGTAATAGGCGTTTTCCATCATGATGACGCGGTCGGCGACGCCGATGCCGAGGGCACCACCAGAGCCGCCCTCACCGATGACGACGGCGATGATAGGGGTTTTGAGGAGCATCATTTCGCGCAGGTTGAAGGCGATCGCTTCCGCGATGTTGCGTTCTTCCGCACCGATTCCGGGGAATGCTCCGGGTGTATCGATGAGGGCGATGACGGGCATGGAGAATTTCTCTGCCATTTTCATCAGGCGTAGGGATTTGCGGTATCCCTCTGGGTGGGCTGAGCCGAAGTTGCGTTTGAGGTTTTCCTTGGTATCGCGGCCTTTCTGGTGGCCGAGGACGACGCATTTATGCTCCCCGAGCATGGCGAATCCACCGGGCATGGAGGCGTCATCGCCGATGTGGCGGTCTCCGTGGAGCTCTTGAAAGTCTTCGAACGCATGGGCGACGTAATCCAGCATGAAGGGACGCTGAGTGTGGCGGGCGATCTGAACGCGCTGCCAAGGAGTCAGGTTCTGGTAGATTTTGGAGCGGGTCTCCGCCAGCTTGCGCTCCATGGTGGTGATTTCATCAGATAGATCGAGATCTTGAGCAGCAGATTTGGCTCGAAGTTTGTCGATTTCCTTCTCGATCTCGGCAGCGGGTTTTTCAAATTCAAGGAGTTGCATGATCAAAGAGATTCAATATTCAGCACCGAGATTCTCTAAGAGGACCGGTGGAGATGGAGAGACTAGAATGTTTATTGGCAAAACGGAAATCCGAAAACGTCATTTTTTACGCGTTACTTTTTGGTAGCCTTGATCTCCACGGTATTTCCGACACGCGTCAGAAGGAACAATTCCTCGATATCGGCTTCTTTTAGATAGATTCCGCGATCAGGTGTTTCATCGCTTTCGTTGTAGGGCATGATCTGAATTGCCGGGCTTGCGAGAAGGAGGCGACGTGATGCGGAGCGGTAGTTATCTGCGGTTGCGAGAACGCTTTCGCCGTCAATGTTTGACCGGCGTGTAGCAATGGTGGTTTTTCCAGATTTGAGAGAGACTTCCTCTAGGGCAAGGATTGGGTAATCACAGATGAATCTAGGGCCGTCCCAAAGGGATAAAGTGTTGTCGTCGGGATTGATGAGCAGTCGCAGGTTAAGCGGCATTAGAGTCAGTTCGTCACCCGGTTGCAGGTTTTTAAGTTTCATCATGCCGTTGAGATGCATGATCATATCGAGCGTCGTGTCATTGCGCCCAGCGATGGCGAAGTAGGAGTCGCCAGATTTCACCTCATAGGTGGTTTTTCCCTCCGGAAAGTTACCGGAGAGGAGCTCATCTAGATTCATCATACCGACAATACGGCGTGCGGTCGGAGCTGCTGGGGAATTGGGAAAGACGTTTACGATGGAGAGCATTTTCTCACGACCTGCTTCGATGTCGCCCAATGCAATGAGTTCATTTGCTTTTTCATAGGCGCGATCACCAGGCTCGAAATCCGGCATTTCTGAAGCCTCCAAGAGTTTTGCGAAGTCTTCTTCAGAGGTGGTCCTGAGAACTGTTCCAGCCTCGGGTATGAGAGTCTCAAAAAGCCAGCCCAAGGGAGAAACGGCGATGTGATACGCGAGCATCGCTGTAAACGTCATGACTCCAGCGACAGCGAGCCCGGCGATGATCTTAGTGATGAGCCAGAGTTTCATGTGACGGAGTGTTTACGGGTAGCGCTAGATTAAGCCTTTTCGCTTGAGGTCGAAGGCGTTGATCTCATGCGATTGGAGTATCATTTCAAAGGCAAATTTTAGAATCGATACCTCCCAAGTATCATCGACGCCTTCGATGATGGCGCGTGAGGGATTGCCAGTGCGGCGAATGTCCTCGAGAACGCGATCGCGAACGGCATCAATATTATCGTGAACGAGTTCTTCATTCACAGCTCCGCGCTTGAAGCGGAATCCGTATTGTAGGAATGCAAGGTCGCGGCCTTGATCTTTGAACTTCTGCACGAGGGCATCGAAACGAGCACGGGCATTGTCATCGAAGCCCTCGAGTTCGATATCCCGATAGGGCTCTGGGCGCAGGATGCGCGGCTTCATTGCTTCTACCTCGCCACTGCGTATGCGGACCGTTCCGACTTGGTCCATGGGCTCACTGATGAGCTGGAATTCAAAACGCGTTTCGCCGAAGGTTTGAATCCTGTGATCCGGCTCGTGGAGAACTTTGGTAGTCTCCATTGCGTATTGTATATCGTCTTGGCTGGGCATGTGGGAGAAGTTGGATGATTTTTTTGAGGTGCTGAAGGCTCCGTGTCTCGGCTTCCTAGTATCCAATGGTTATGGGAGGAATGCAAAGAAAAGGGTGATTGCCTTGCGACAATCACCCTTTCGTAAAAAATATTTTTCTTCGAATCAGCCTTGTTTGCTGGAGATGAAGGTCACCACGTCTTTGACGGCTTGGAGTTTTTCAGCTTCGTCGTCAGGAACTTCGACGTCGAATTCTTCTTCAAGGGCCATGACGAGCTCGACGGTGTCGAGGGAGTCTGCGCCGAGGTCTTCAACGAATTTAGCTTCTAGGGTCACTTGATCGGCGCTGACGCCGAGTTGATCCACGATGATTTCTTTTACCCGTTCTTCGGTCGTTTTTTCTGACATATTCTAAGTGGTTAGTATTGGTGTGTGAGATGGTTAGCGCGTAGGGGGCTCTGTTGGCAATCATGAAAACCTTAAAAGGCGAAAACGTTAGGGGAATTCTATTTAAACTGAGGTTTTCGGGTGGTTCTTTGAATTCTCTGGGGGTTCTTCTTCAACTGCTGCGTATTCGATGACTTCTCCGGAAAAGTGGGCTTTGATTTTGCGAATCAGGCGCTCAGCTGGCTCGTCTTGGTCTTTTTTAAAACCGCCATAGGTGAGGCCATCGATTCTGGCGCGCGCGCTCCCGCCGTTGTTTGGTAGCTCGTATCCGATCATGGCGATGCCTTTGGTATCCCATTTCCGGAGGTCCAGCGTTTTCATGCTTTCGTAGGGGATCTGGCGAGCTTGGGCAGTGAAGATAGAGCTATCGTTAGCGATGATACGGCGGCGGCTGGTGCGTATCAGGAAGAACATGGAGAGCAATGAAAGACTTAGGCAGATGTAGAATACGGTGATCTGTTCTTGAATGGTGCTAGCATCATAGACTTTTTCTGGAGGTTTTTCGTCTAATCGTTTTTCACCGGAATAAGTCTGCCAGAGCAAGTTGTGTTGGAGAGATTTAACCTCATTGTAATCGATTAGGATTTCTGGCCAAGGCATGGGCAGTTTGAGATCGACCGGTAGGATGGATGGGTCCTCACCGAAATTCACAGTTTGCTCTGAGGCAAACTCGTTCCATTCCTGCTGGGTTAGTTCTCCGTCTGAATTCATTTCGGAGAAATGATTGGTCGCTTTCTCAAAGGTTGAGTGAACGAAGTAGGCGAAGTTTTTCTTCCGATAACCGGTTGTGCCATCCACGTAGAAAAGAATTGAGAAGACGCTGAACATAACCAGCATAGCAACGGCTCGGAGGAGAAACCAAGGAGTGGGCTTGCAGACGATTGGCTCTGTGGAATTCATGGAGTAATAAACGAGACAACAGTGGGTGCTACAGAATTGCAAGAAGCAAGGGTGGCGCTGTTGGTTATAAGCGCTTCTTCAGCCAAGCGTCGAGCAGGTCCGGCCAGATAGCGAGATCTTCTTTGCCATTCAATCCGTAGCCGTGCCCGCCTTTTTCAAAGATGTGCAGGGCGAAGGGGATTTCATGTTCCCTCAGCGCGGAGGCGAAGAGGAGGCTGTTGCGGCAGTCCACCCCGTCATCGGAAGTGGAGAGAAGAAAGACAGGAGGGGTTTCCTTGGAGACCGCATTTTGAGTGGAGAGTTTCTCCAGTAGCTCCGGGGACGCGTCTTTTCCGACAAGGTTGTTGCGTGAACCGCCGTGGCCGATGGGAGAGTCCATGATGATGACCGGGTAGCAGAGGACGGCGAAGTCCGGGCGGGCGGAAAGCTTGTCGATTTCATCCGAGGTTTCCTGGGCAAAGGTGTCATTGAAACGGGTCGCGCAGAGAGAGGCGAGGTGGCCACCGGCGGAGGAACCCATCACGCCGACCTTATCGGGCTTGATATTCCATTCCTTGGCTTTGGAGCGTATGGTGCGGATCGCGCGGCGGGCGTCGAGGAAGGGAACGGGGTATTGGTAGTCGTGGCCTGGGAAGACGCGGTATTTCACCACGATGGCAGTGAATCCGCGCTCATTGAGCCATTCCGCGTATTGTTTGCCTTCGTGATCGGCCGCGAGTCTGCCGTAACCACCACCGGGAAAGATGGCGACCGCGGCCCCGTTAGCCTTGTCTTTATGGGCCAGATATAGCGAATATTGGGGAACTTCGATTTTTGAAAACCGGTTACCTTTACCCTCTTCGGTTCCTGCGGGAGGGCGGGTGCCTCCTGGAGCTTCGGACGGCCAGAGATTCTTCCAATCGGTCTGGCCATGGGAGAGCGCGAGGGAGGCCAGCAGGTATAAAAGTATTTTCATGTCGGTTAAGTATTAGTTCACCTGTCAAGAGTCAGCATATTGATCCGAAAACCACCTGATTTATTTTGTCTCCTCCATATCATCAGAATCCTTCCAGATATCTTTGAAGGGCTTGAATTCATGGAGCACGGCACGAAAAAAGAGGGTTAGTTATAAATCGTGCTCAGACCAAAAACCGATTGATTGCTCCGGTCTGTTTCAGACGCTTGCGCTGCATCGTCAGGTCCAAGTCGCCGTAGTGCTCGACTGGATTTCCGTAGGCATTGAGCAGGGTGGTGTACCAGTTACCCAGAGTCTGGTGACCCTCTGTGCCGTGGAACGGCAAACGGATGTAGCGGCCGGCGATATCGAGTCTCGAGTTCTTACCTGTCATGACAACCATCGGTGCCTCTGTGTCCGGGGAGTGGTGGCCGGCACCGGTCTCGGGCATGTAGATGATAGTGGTGTTGTCGAACATCGTGCCGTTGCCTTCGGGGATGGCCTTGAGCCTGGTCACCAGGGTTTCGACCTGATTCATGTGATGGGTTTTGATGACGCTGCGCATGTATTCGGAATGGCTGCCCTGGCCGTGACCAATCGCGTGGATGCTCGTCTTCTCTTCGTTCTCGGGCAGCGTGTCGATGGGTGTTCCAAGGTCATCGATGGTGTAGGTGACAACGTTGGTCAGGCCTGTTGCCAGCGCGGCGACGATGATGTCTGTGAAAGCCGCCTGCTTTTGAGGCATGGTTGCGTCCGAGCCACCATCGGCATGAATGGGATCGATTTCCGGAAGGTGCTTTTTGATCTTATCACCCAAGGCGGCGACCTTTGCGTTGCGATCACGGATAGCCTGGAGCGATTGAACCTGGTCCTTGATCTTCAGACGTTCTTCGCCATCGAGGCCCTTGAGCCGGCGGGACTCCGTTTCATGGAGGTAAGCCAGCAGCGAATTATCGGATGCGACGGCGTCGGCGTTGGTGACTGATTTGAACAGTTCCTTGTAGGCGGTCATCGGGTCGGCGTAGCAGTAGTTGCGCTGCTGCGGAGCGGGTGCGGAGTATCCCGAGACGATCCCGGTTCTATGGTCACGCCCGTGCGGAACTGCCAGTGACATCTCAACGTGGCCGAAGGGCGATGGGAAAAGCTTCGCGAGTTCGAAGTCCACCGTAGCGCGTGAGATATTGCTCAGGATGTCGCGCCCGGCTTTGAATGCTCCCATGCAGCCCGAGTATGAGAAGTGCCCACCGCCCGAAACCGCCATGGAGACACCGTGAAGAATAGTCATGTTCTCCTTATGACCGTTGAGAGCCTTGAGCCACTCGGGCAGTTCGTGTTTGTCCAGATCCACCTCGAAGGCCTGTTTCTCGTCGTGTTTCTTTCTCTCTTCGGATGTAAAGGAATTCAGCCCGAACTGAGAGGGTAGATTGCCATTCGACTTACGGATGAAAATAAAACGGTGTGGGAAGCCCGCCGCATTGACCGCTGCTGCTTTTGCCGGTGCGGCAAGCAGATTGCTGAATGAAGGGGTGAGCACGAGACCCGTTGTTCCCAGTGCGGTCTTCGTGAGGAATTCTCTTCTGTTGATGGTCATGATTAGTTTTCAGTTGCGGATTTCCGGTAAATAAAAGAGTCGGAGGTGAGGAGTGAAACGACCACCTCGTCAAAACTTCCTCCGTTTTCGAGGTAGGCTTTTTCAGCATCGACCAAAGTCCTGGAGTCGGAGAGTCTTTCGTTGCGACCCATGAAGTAACGGAAGGCATGGCGGATGATGGACTGCCGGACCTTACCGGACTTCGCCAGGCGGTCGATCAGGTCAAAGGCGTCTTCAACCTCACCATCCAGTTCCGGATCACCGGTGCCCTGGAGCACGCCACGTGGGTCGACTGGCAGGGTCTTGTAGACTGGGAGGGCAGCCCCGAATTCGTTAAGCAGATCTCTTGCCGCAGGCTTGATCACATTCTCCTCGTGCTCGAGATTTTCCTCGGTGCGGAACCGGCCGAAGTCGTCGTAGATTTCGAACGGGAAGCCCAGTGGGTCCATCTTCTGGTGGCACCTCCAGCAAGACTCGGCACCGGTCTTGATCTCCATGCGCTGGCGCATCGTCTTGGTGTGGTCGGGATCGATCACCGCATCGACCGTGATCGGCACATCGGGAATGGATCCGGCCAGAAGTTTTTCCTGCACCCATTTACCGCGGTGGATGGGATCGGTTTCGAGGTTCTGGGAATGGGCGATCAGCCATGCCGGGTGGGTGAGTATGCCCTTGCGGTTGGGGATTTTCGCAGGCTGTTCGGTTGGGTAATCCCAAGAGCGGTAGTCGATGTTCCAGTAGGTTGTGACTTCCTTGCCGCGCATGTGCTGACCGGTCCGTCCATACATGTTGCTGGGGTTCCAGAAGCCGGATGCGTTGACGTCGTGGGGCATGCCGTTTTTCTGGCCGCTGCCAAAGCGCATTTCAAAGTCCTCCATCTTGCGTAAGAAGGTTTTGACGTAATGGTCTTCGTTCTTCGTTCTTCTACCTTGGTTTGGAGTGCCTTTGCGTCCGATCGATTTCCAATACAGGGTCTCGTGCTTGATCACATCGTCGTAACCCCAGCTTTTCCAGTCGTGCCGGGCATGGAATTCATACTCGCTTTTGAGCCGGTCGGAAGCAGCCTGCATCGCTTCGTCATCGCCGGAGTGGTAGATGTAGAACTCATCGGTCGTAAGCAACTCCTCGAAGACGCGCTCATCCTTTCCGAGGATGTGTTCAACCAGCATGTCGGCCTCGTCGATCGCACGGCTGACCGTGGGCTCATGCCTTCCCGCGCCGAACCGGTGATCGTCCTTGAAGACTTTCATCGCCTTGGGGTAGCCGAAGAAATCACGGAAGAAGCGCAGCTTGCGGATGGGTTGATTGGTGACGCTGGGGTTGAGGTTTGCCGCCTGCACCGCTTCGTCGATGATGGTCCACGTGTCACGCCGGGCCAGCATGCGCCTGACCTCGCGCTCGTAGTCTTCGCGTGTGCCGAGCCGGCCTTCCCTGACTGCTTCAACAAGCTCTGCGTCGGGGCTCGAATCCGTGAGCGCGTATGCCAGAGCGTAGCTGGCATCCCGTGGCGACATCATGCGCCTGCCATGTTCGTCCTCCGGGCCTGTGCCGAACTCATGGCGGTAAACGAATTCCGTGCTCAGCACCAACGACTCGATCAACTTTGCGATCGCCTGTTGGGGCTCGAGCTTCTTTTTGTAATCTTCAAACAGCTCGACATTTTCCACGAGCTCGACGTCAGAGGGTTTGCGTTGAAAGACCCTGTCGAACAGGTTGATGACCATGGCTTCGACGAGATCGACTTTGAAACCGTCAGCGGCCTCTCGTGCGGCGCGGAAACCGGCTTCCCATTGTGTCATGCACTTGTCGATGATCTCCTGATAAGTGTCTCCGGGTTGGCGGTGTTTCCGGATTGTTTCCGCGATGGTTGTCATCTCATAATCATTCAGCGGGACAAATTTTCCAATGCCGTGGTTACCTTTTCCGATTCTCTCATGGATCGCGGCGAAATCATAATGGTCGTATAACACCTTCATGATGGTGATACGGCTTTTGATGCGGTTGTCGGTGACTCCCGACATGAACCATTCACGTTCGCACTTTCGGATGATCTCGTCATACGCGCCGCGGGTGGATTGCGGGTAGGTTTCGTGCAGTGAGCCCTCCCCGACGGGGATCACTTTCACTTCGAAACCGTCGCCAGCGTGGGTCGCAATCCCATCGTAGACTGCCTGGACATCGATTTTATCGAGCCGCCCGATGAGTCTGAGGTTGGATTCCCGTTTCCCCGGCTTGCCTTTGACTGTCGGTGGACCGGGATAGGATACCTCGATCCGCTTCAGTTCGGGAAGAAGTGACTCGTGCTTGTCTTTGTAGATATCTTTGAGCAAGCGCTCCATATTTCCGTTGGTGGTGAGGAATTTTGCGCGTGATTCCAAAATCTCCCGATGCTCGAACTCGGTCTCCATCAACGCGTGCATCGCCGGATAGTGATCTTTGATAACATCATCCGAGGCCATGTGACCGGCTACCCGCTTGGCGTTGCTAACCATGGTCAGGAGGTGTCCGGTGGTAAGGCGGTCGTGGCTGAAGTATTGCACGCCGACTTTTTCAGGAAGCAGGTATGGATTGGTGATTGTTCTGCGGAACTTGTCTCCGCGTTCGGATTTCGGACTCCAGTGGATGCCGCTATCGCCCTCGACCTGATACTCGGTCCCGTAGATCCGGCGTGTCGGTTGGTAGTTTAGCAGCCGATTGATTTTCTCGTTGAAAATATATTCGCTCACCAACCACCGCCGGTCGGGAGTATATCCGGTAAGATCGGCGTACTCGCCGGAGAAGAGTTGCTCATGCTTGACGACGTTGCCGTATTCGGAGCGCTTGAGTTTTTCGGCCAAAGCCTTCGCCGCATCGCCCGTTACCTGGCTCTCAAGCCATTGGATCAGGATTTCGCGCTCGGCCTCGGTGGGCTGCTCGGCATCCTCGGGTGGCATGTCTTCGAAGAGCAGGGCTTCATTCGCATCGCTGTAGAGCGTTTTCAAATCGACCGGATCGATCGTCTCCAGCTGGTCCAAGCGGATATCGCCTTTTTGTTTTTCCGCGCCATGGCATGAGAAGCAGTGGGTTTCCATGACCTGCAATGCCTTGTCCTTCAGGACGGTCGGGTCCATTTCGGATTCCGAAGGGCCGGGCTTTGATAATACGAGTTCCGCGTTGGCCTCCTGCGATAAAAAGACAGATCCCACCGCGACCACGACAAAGCCGTTGAGCAGGAATTTTGAACGAGCGGCTTCCATGTGTGGGGTTTACTGGAACGGAAACACCTATCTTTCATAAAATAGGTGTGGCTTGCGCTGATTCGAGCGTATCGAATCAGGCAGAAATCTGCATCTGAATTTGAAGGGGTTCGCGAACGAAATCCTGGAAACCTGCCTATCGCAGGCCGCGGAGGAGGAACTCCGCATTGGTCTTGGTCGGCCTGAGGTTGTCGAGGAGGGTGACCAAGGCATCGCCGATGGGTAGGGCGGCGAGTTGCTTGCGGACTTCGATGACTTTCTTGAACTCGTCCGGGTGGTAGAGCCTGTCGTCATTACGGGTGCCGGATTGCGGGATGTGGATGGCCGGATAAACGCGGCGCTCTGCAAGTTCGCGGTCGAGGCGGACTTCCATGTTGCCGGTGCCTTTGAACTCCTCGAAGACCACGTCATCGAGGCGTGATTCCGTTTCGACGAGTGCGGTGGCGAGGATGGTGAGTGAGCCGCCGTTTTCGATGTTGCGGGCGGTTCCGAAGAACTTACGCGACTTCTGAAGGGCTGCAGGGGAAACACCACCGGAGCCGATGGGACCGCCCTGCATGGCAGAGTTGTGACCACGTGCGAGGCGGGTGAGTGAATCAAGAAGGAGGACGACGTGTTGGCCGAGTTCGACCATGCGCTGGGCGCGGGCGATTACGAGATCGGCGACTTGGGCGTGGCGTTTGGGTGTTTCATCGAAGGTGGATGCGAAGACTGGGGTGTCGACGGTTTCTTCAAAGTCGGTGACTTCCTCTGGGCGCTCATCGAGGAGTAGGATGACTAGTTCGACGTTGGGGTTGTTGGCCTTGATTGATTTAGCGATCTGCTTGAGCAGGATGGTTTTGCCGCCGCGTGGTGGAGCTACGATGAGGCCGCGCTGGCCTTTTCCAAGCGGAGCGATCAGGTCGATAACGCGGACGCCGAGGTATTCGGTGCCTTCGCCCTCGAGGTGAATGCGGCTTTCCGGAAACATTGGGGTGAGCTTGTCGAAGTCTTTCGGCTGTTCCCATTCTGCTGCTGGCTTGCCTTCGATTTCGAGGATTTCAGCGGTGGTGAGGTATTTGTCGCGCTGGACCGGTTGCCTGACCTTGACTTTGATTCTCTGGCCGACTCGGAGGTCCGCGTCGTTGAGGACGGGGCCGCCGATGTGAATATCGTCCTGCGAGGGGCGGAAGGAACGCTGTGGATCGCGTATCATCGCAAAGTGTTCCTTGCCGAATTCAAGCACGCCTTCGCAGGTGACATTGCTGCCGTTCTGAGTGTAGAAGCAGATGATTTCGTAGACCAGTTGTGTCTTGGTGATGCCGCCTTGGATCTTACGTGGGAGATCGGCCGCGATTTCTTGAAGCTCGGAAAGAGGTTTCAGGCGGAATTCGTTCAGGTCGACATTGTCCGGAACCGGGTAGGAAGCTGGAGCTTCTTTCTGCACTTCTTTGTGCTGAGCTGGAGCTTCAGGTTTGGATGGAGCGTCGTCTTGGGGAGATTCAGCAACCGCGGTGGCGGCTTCTGAAGCTTCATGAGTTGGTTCGGTGCTATCGGGCATGGAGATGGGTGGAAAAATCTTACAAAAACGCTGGATCTGTGATTTCAGAACATCGGGTTCACCTTCGTTCCAGAAGACCACATCAGAGCGGGAGACTTTGTCTTCGATCGGGAGTTGGGCGGCGATGACAGAGTCAATCGTTTCGTCGTCCCAGTTATCCTGAATGTTACGGGCTTTGATTCGGGCGACTTGAGTCGACCGGTTGGTCGCGACAGTGATTGCCTGGTCGTAGCCGAAATCGAAACCGTTTTCGAAGAGCAGCGGAACATCCGCGAGGAAGCACCGCGCACCTTCTTTAGCGGATTTCTCCTTCAGAGCAAGACATTCCTCGCGAACCATGGGATGCAGCACTCCTTCGAGGATTTTGCGTTTTTCCTTATCTTTGAAAATAAGTGTGCGCAGGGCGGCACGGGAAATGGCATTGGTTTCAGGATCGAGGATCTCTTTACCAAGCTCTTCGGTGAGCTTGGTGACGACTTCGGGTTGCTCAAGCAGAGCTTTCACTGAGGCATCACAATCAAAGATCACGATGTCGGGAATGAATTCTCTGAAGCATGAAACGGCAGTGGATTTGCCAGTGGCGATTCCGCCGGTGAGCGCGAGGGTGAGCATAAGGAGTATTGAATCGCTAAGACACCAAGTCCGCCAAGGAAGAAAAGGGTCGGCTTTGGTTTGGTGGATTTTAGGCCAACTGCGTTTCCGCTAAGAAGCGGTAGGTGCCGTTAGCTGCGAGGAGTGCTTCGTGGTTGCCTTGTTCGATGAGTTTGCCTTTTGAAATGACGAGAATTTGATCGGCGTGGCGGACGGTGGAAAGGCGGTGGGCGATAACGAGGGAGGTGCGGCCTTGCATGAGGCGTTCCAGGGCTTCGTTGACGAGGCGTTCCGATTCGGAGTCGAGGGCGGAGGTTGCTTCGTCAAGGAGGAGGATCTTCGGATCTGCGAGGATGGCGCGTGCGATGGCAATGCGCTGGCGCTGACCGCCGGAGAGCTTGGTGCCGCGCGGGCCGACGAGGGTTTCGTAAGCATCGGGGAGTTCAGAGATGAAGTCGTGAGCGTTGGCGAGGGTTGCGGCGTTTTGAATTTCTTCTGCACTCGCGCCGGGTTTGCCGTAGGCGATATTTTCAGAGATGGATCCACCGAAGAGCATGACTTCTTGGGGGACGATGGCGATTTGTGAGCGCAGGCATTCGAGGGAGATTTCCTGGGAGTCTTTCCCGTCGAAGGAGAGCTTTCCGGATGTTGGGTCGTTGAAGCCGAGGATGAGGGAGAAGAGTGTCGATTTCCCTGCACCGGAGGGGCCGACGATGGCAGTGCGTTGGCCGGCGGGGAGGTTCACAGAAATATCGTTGAGGACGGAAATATCCGGGCGGGACACGTAGCTAAAGGCAAGAGCGTCGAGAGCAATCTGTCCTTGGAGGGTCGCTTCCGATCCGCCGCTCTGGCGTTCAGTTGGCATGTCGAGAATTTCGCGCAGGCGCTCGGTGGCTCCGGCGGTCTGTTGGAACTGAGAAATGATCTCGGGGAATGAGCCGAGCGAAGCGCCGACGAAGATGGAAAAGATGATGAAGGCGAAGAAGTTTTCCCAAGTAATGTCTCCGTGCGAATACATACGCGCTCCATACCACACAACGAACGCGATGGTTCCGAAGAGGACGAAGATGATAAAGGATAGGAAGGCGCCGCGAGCTTTCGCGCCGCGCAGGGTGACATCGAGGAAGGATTTCAGCGATGTTTCGTAGCGGTCTCGCTCGAAGGTTTCGTTGGTGTAAGCTTTGACGTCGGCGATGTTCTGGACGGATTCTTCGACGACGGTGGAGGCGTCAGCGAGGGATTGCTGGGCAGCTTTGGAGTGGTTACGGACTTTGCGCCCGAAGAAGGCGATGAGAAGGACTACCACGGGTATGCAGCCAAGCATGACCACGGAAAGCTTCCATGAAGCGATAAATATGAAGGCTAAACCGCCGATGAGAATCACAGTTTGCCGGACGGCTTGGGGAACTGTGGTGAGTAGCGTTTCACGCACCACCGCTAGATCGGCGGACACTCGGTTACTCAGGGAGCCAGCGCGTTGATCTTGGAAATAGGGGACGGGAAGATGTAATAGGTGGCGGAATAGGTCTTTACGGAGCCGGTTCAGCGCGGATTCTCCGGAGCGTATGAAGCCTTGGACGCGGAAGAATCCAATGGTGGCCTGCAGGAAAAGCACGGCGATGAGGCTGAGGACGATGCCGTTAATTTTTTCGAGAATTTCCTCGGGTGGCACTTCGTTCTGTAATCCATCGACGGGGTTGCCGATGAGTTCTTTTAGGAAATAGGGAAAAGCCAATGCTAGCCCTGCAGTTAAAAAGAGAGCGATGAGGGAAGGAATGAAGATCTTTTTCTCAGCCATGAGATAGGAAAAGATCCAGCGATTCGAAGAGATGGGAGATTTTTTATCCGCCAAGGGCATTCGAGAGAGGAAACGATGGAAGGCATCGAGTCAATGACTGGGTGTGAACAATGATATCGTTCGTGACGATTTCTCATCAAAGGGAATGCTAAAGAGTTCGTTTAGAGGTGAAATTGGGCGCTTCGCGAAATAAGCCGTTACTGGTGAAGTGATCACTAGTTGTGTCTGATTACTGGTTACTGTGCTCGAGCCCAGAAAAAAAAGGTAAGGCCGTAGAAGATTTTTCTTCAAACTGCTTTGTTCATGATTGTCGTGAGGCGTGAGCCAAGCTAGAGAGTTACTACATGACACTTCGATGGCTTCTGATTTCCGCTTCAATAACGTTATTCGCGGCATGTGTCCCCGGAGGCGGTGGCCGTATGGGTGATATGGCAGCTGGAGACGATGGAGCTGTAGGAGGAATTTCAGAAGTGCCGAATCCTGATGCGAAAATGGCGAGACAAAGCGGAACTCCGCTTGAAATGCTGCAGAGAGGACATGTGGTTTACATGCTGAAATGTGGGGAGTGCCACATGTATCAGCTACCAGAACATCTTGATATTGAGGATTGGGAGGATGCGATGCCTAAGATGATCAGCCACGCCGGGCTGCCTACTTCGGATGAAAAAGCGGTTCTTTCCTACGTGGTGGCGGTGAAGAAGCAAAAAGGTCAGAAACTTTAGTTCTGACAAAGGCTTGTTATATTACCGAGTTGTAGGAAGGTCCCCAAGCACAGCGTGAAGAGTTATTTCCTAAGACGTTTTTTGTTGATCCCACCTACCTTGCTTGGGATCACCTTTCTCGTATTCGCGATCACCCGTTTCGTGCCCGGAGGTCCGATGGACCGAATGCTTCAGCAGGCTGCTGGAGAGGCTGATAGCGGAGGTGGAAAGAAGTCTGCGACCGATGCGATTGGCGGCTTGAGTGAAGATCAGATGGAGGAACTCGAAGAGCAGTTCGGATTGGATAAGGCGATGCCGATTGCTTATCTGCAGTGGTTGGGCCTATTGCCGCGCGAGGTTTTGATTTCCAAAGGTGTATTTGGAGCAAGAGGTGATGGGGTGATCGGTGGCAGCGGGATTGATCGCAATAACTTGGCGACGACGGTTCTGCGTGGAGACGGGCGGCTTGCCAGGATTGAGCGAGAAGGTGATGCAATTGTTTCTGCAGAATATCGTGCTGACGGCGGTGATATCCGTGAAGATGGATGGAATATTCGTTATGAAAATGAGGAAGCAAGACAGGAGCGGTTCAAGCGCCGAAATACCGGTGTTGATGATATACCCTCTTATCAGCCGCGTGTGGTGGTCTATAAAACTCACTTCAGTGGATTGCTGCAGGGAGATCTCGGTCGCTCGAGTGTCTACAATGATCCGGTGTGGTCGATGATTTTGGCGCGCGTGCCGGTGGCGCTCTATTTCGGTCTCCTCACCGCCGCGTTCACTTATGCGGTCTGCCTTCCACTGGGTGTGATCAAGGCTCTGAAGCACCGCACATTCATCGATAGTGCGACTTCGGTTTTGATTTTCATCGGCTATTCCATTCCGGGTTTTGCGCTCGGAGCGATTTTGTTGGTTCACCTCGGAGCGCGCATGGACATGTTCCCGTTGTTCGGCCTGACCAGCCCGGATTTCGGTGAAATGGGGCCTTGGGATAAGGTTAAGGATCTGGCTCATCACACGGTTTTACCACTGCTCTGTTACTTGGTAGGTTCGTTCGCGATGCTGACGATGTTGACCAAAAATAATCTGATGGATCAGTTGGCGGCGGATTATGTGAGGACTGCAGTCGCGAAAGGGGTCGGCTTTCGCAGGGCTGTCTTCGGGCATGCCTTTCGTAACTCGATGATACCCATCGCCACCAGCGCTGGGAGCCTGATTGAGATTTTCATCAGTGGATCGATCCTGGTGGAGACAGTTTTCGATATTCAGGGCTTCGGTCTTTTACAATTTCAAGCAGTCATGGCGCGGGATGTCCCTGTGATCATGGGGACGTTAACGATCGCTGCGTTCCTGATGCTTTTTGGCAAGGTGATCTCGGATGTCATCGTCGCGATGGTGGACCCCAGAATTAAGTTCAAATGAGCAGGCGCACGATTGGATTTCTATTTTTTGTGATTGGGTTGCTCGCGGTGATAGCAGAGCTCAACGGTTTGGATTTACCTACAGCTAGTTGGTTTTTTGAGACCAGCCGTGAGGTATCGATGCTAAACTGGACTGCGGAAGGGGCTAAGGATGCTGGAGTCCTCTGGTTCGGTTGGTTTGGTTCACTGTTTTTGATGGGCTGTGGCGCGTGGATGTTGGTGAGCTCTTTCCGCGGGATTCCGCCGAATCCTGTGACAGTGAAGCGTTGGAAGCGCTTCAAAGAGATCAAGCGTGGTTACTATTCACTACTGATCATTTTGTTTTTGGGGGCGTTGGCCGCCTTGGACCAAGTGATTGTGGGCGAAGAAGCTTTGGCGGTGAGATACAAGGGCGAGTGGAGTTTCCCCGCGTTCAAATCGGAGTCGATCAAAGGCTCGAAATTCGGCGTTCAAGGAGAGATGGCGAATGCGCCGGTGAATTACCGGATGTTGAAATCCCAGTTTGAAAAAGATGATGGGAAAGATCGTGTGATCATGCCTTTGGTTCCATATGGTTCAACAGGGGATACGTTGAAACCACGTTCGCGGGGTCTCGAATTACGTGAGGGTCTGTATTACGAATCCGGAAAACGAGAGCCGTTCTACGGCCTCGCAGCAACGTTTCATGACCTTGAAGCGGGTCGCTTCCACCTCCGGTATACCCTGCGGAAAGGTGTTTTCAACGGTCCGGTGGATGGCTGGGACGCGATAGGCCTGAGGGTCTATACGGTTAACTATGTTGATGGCCGAAAGCAGAATGAGAAGTTCAGTGGCGAGGGGAATGTTGCGGATTTCCTCGCGCTTGCAGACAGTGAATTAAGGGCGGTAAAATACCATCCTGCACCGCCGATCTGGGAAGAGGGAAATTACCTCGGGACCACTTCACAAAGCTATGATGTGCTCGCTTATCTCTATGGTGGCCTGCAAATCAACTTCAAGGCAGCGATCATTTTTCTGCCCATCGTTTACTCCATCGGAATCGTGCTCGGTATGTTGATGGGGTTTCTTGGAGGATGGTTCGATCTCGTTTTGGACCGATTGATCGAGGTGTTTTCGAACATGCCGTTTCTTTTCGTGGTGATCATTTTTTCCAGCATGGTCCCAGAGCATTTTAAGGGGCTTCCCATCATACTGACCATTTTGATTATTTTCGGCTGGATGGGAATTACTGCACTGATGAGGACTGCTGCGTATCGAGAGAAAGAACGCGACTACATTGCCGCCGCACGTGTCCTCGGCTCGGGGACTCCTCGTATTATATTCCGCCATTTGCTTCCTAATACGGTGGCTATTATCGTAACTCTGGTGCCCTTCACGATGTCCTCGTTAGTCTCTTCGCTTACTGCTCTGGACTATCTCGGGTTCGGGTTGCCGCCGGAATATGCGACATGGGGCAGGCTGCTCAATGATGGGCTATCCAATCTTTCGGCTCCGTGGCTCGTCTCCTCGACTTTCTTCGCGCTAGTCGGGTTGTTAGTATTGATCACTTTTATTGGAGAGGCGATACGCGAGGCCTTTGACCCCAAGAAACACAGTTACTACAAGTGATGCGAATTTTTCTTAATCTTTTAGGCGTTGCCCTCATTTGTCTCGGGTTTACAGCTTGTCGCAGTGATGAATCATTGAATAAGCGGACCTCGAACTTCGAGGAATTTATTGCCCGTTATAATACTTATATTAAAGGTTGGCTGGAGGAGCAGGCGCAAATCACGTCTCAGGAGGTAGCTGAAACTGTCGAGCAGTTGGAAACTGCCGAGGGCGAGGCGCGTGAGGAGTTAGAGCGGACAGTTTCCAATCTCGAGCGCGAGCAGGAAAAATGGGAGTATCGTCAGAGTTTGGAAGAGTATTTTAGGTTTAAAGAGCCGAATGAAATTCCGGATGATCTCGTCTGGGAGGATGGTAGCGAACACGAAGAAATCGGTGACTCAAGAGCGGAAAAAGGCGGCACGTTTACCCGTGAAATTCCGAGTTTCCCTCCGACAATTCGCCTGTTCGGAGATAATTCAAACAACGGTTTCCGCAGTTATATTTACGACGATATTCTGATGGTGCTGGTTGATTATCACCCGAAATCGATGGAGATGATTCCGGGTATAGCAAAGCGCTGGGCAGTGTCTGAAGACGGCCGCACGGTTTACTATGAAATTCATGAGGATGCCTGCTATTCGGATGGCGTTCCGATACGTGCCAAGGACTTCATGTTTGGTGCTTATGTTAGAATTTCGGACGACATTGTTGAGCCTTTCTTTAAACAGGTTTATCGCGAAGCCGTGGCGGGTATGACGACTTATGGAGATAAGCTGTTGGCGATTCATATTCCGGAAGCTCAAGTTTATGCTCCAGCGGGTATAGGTAGCTTGCGTCCAGCTCCACCTCATTTCTATGAAGAATACGGGCCGGATTTTGCGGAACGTTACCAATGGAAGTTTCCTCCGACGACCGGTGCTTACGAGGTGCGAGAGGATGATATTGTGAAAGGTGTTTCCATCACCCAAACGCGGGTGAAAGATTGGTGGGCAAAGGACCTGAAATATTATCGCTACCGCTATAATGTGGACCGGATAAGAAACATTGTGGTGCGCGACGATTCCAAAGCATTCGAGTTATTCCGCGCCGGCGAGATCGATAGTTTTTATCTGAGCCTGCCGAAATACTGGTATGAGAAAACCGAAATTGATCCCGTCTTTGATGGCTACATCGAGCGGTATACTTTTTATAATCAATATCCAGATATTCCACGAGGGCTGTGGCTCAATGTCACCAAGCCGCTGCTTGATGAGAAACAGATCCGCATCGGGATTCAGCATGCGATGAACTGGCAGAAGGTGATCGATGTGATGTTCCGTGGCGATTTTCAACGCTTGAATTCCTTTCAGGAAGGGTTCGGTCCGTTTAGTGACCCTACCATTAAAGCACGGCCTTATTCGATTTCCGCGGCGCGCGCAGCCTTTCGAGAGGCCGGTTTTACGGAGACGGCTCGGGATGGAATTCTTCGTCGCCCCGATGGGACACGGCTTTCAGTGGCGCTGAGCTACAGCGCACATCCCGAGCTGGATACGATGTTTTCAATCTTGAAAGAAGAAGCGAAAGCCTGTGGCTTTGATCTTCGGATGGACTCGAACGAGTCTGTCGTGAGTTACAAAAAGATGATGCAGAAGCAGCATGAGATGGCATATGCTGCTTGGGGTGTGAATCCACCTTCACCAGATTATTATCAATATCTTCATTCCTCCAACGCGCGAGACGCACGCGGCAACATCAAGCCGCAGACGAACAATCTTTTTGTCTGGTCCAGGCAAGATACGGACACGCTGTGTGAAAAAGCACGTAACGCACGCACGGAAGAGGAACTCATAGACGCGAACCTCAAGCTCCAAAACATTGTCCACGATGAGGCGATTTTTGTGCCAGCTTATACGGTGGATTTCAAGCGTATGGGTTCATGGCGATGGGTTTGCTGGCCGGATTCCGAGACTACGCGTTTTTCTCCTCCGGTAATTTATGAGCCACTCGAGGAGCATGTTCATTGGATTGATCAGAAGAAGAAAAAGGAAACGCTTGCGGCCATGAAAGCGGGGAAGGTCTTTCCAGAGGTGAACCGAGTTTTTGATGATTATCGGTATACTGATTCCGAAGAGGCGGAGAAGATGGAGGAGCTTCTAAAGCCGGCTGAGCCGGATCAATTGCTGGAATCGGAGGTGGAGCAATGAGTGTTGAGAATGTTTTGGAAGTTGATCGCCTGATCACTTCGTTTGAGACGGAGCGAGGCCTACTGCGTGCGGTGGATCAGGTTTCTTTTAAAATTCCCAAGGGTAAGACCGTGGGCATCGTTGGTGAGTCAGGATGTGGAAAAAGCGTAACTGCAATGTCCATCGTTGGTTTGTTGCCGCAGCCGTGGGGGAAAGTTCTTGGTGGGGATATTCGTTTCAAGGGAGAGGATATCCTACAGTGTAGCTCCAAACGTATGACCCAGATACGCGGTGGTGAAATCGGTGTCATTTTCCAAGAGCCGATGGCGGCATTGAACCCGGTGCATCGCATTGGCAGGCAAGTGGCTGAGGTGTTTCGTATTCATAAAAACATGAGCAAGAAGGATGCTTGGGATGCGGCGACCGAGATGCTTGATTTATTACGTATTCCGGCTCCGGAAAAACGCATGATGGATTATCCACATCATCTCTCTGGGGGGATGAGACAGCGGGTGGTGATTGCGCTTGCGCTCGCATGCCGTCCAGACCTCGTGATTGCGGACGAGCCGACCACCGCGCTGGACGTGACGGTTCAGGCACAGATCCTTGATTTGCTCGGTAGCTTGCAGGATGAAATGGGAATGTCTGTCATGTTGATCACTCACGACCTTGGGGTGATCGCGGAAAGCTGTGACGAAGTCGTCGTCATGTATGCTGGCCGGGTGGTGGAGAGCGCCCCGGTAAACGAACTTTTTGAAAATCCATTGCACGCCTACACGAGGGCGTTGCTAAGGTCGATACCAACACTTGAAACGCCTCATAAATCTGTTTTACCAACTATTCCCGGAACGGTCGCTGGCCTCGGAGATCACAGTCATGGCTGCCGTTTCTGCCAGCGCTTGGGGATCGAGTCTCCCGTCAGCCGAGAGCGCCCACCGTTCGAAGAAGTGCAGCCGGGGCACTGGGTGGAAATTTGTAACTACTGTTCTGAATCATGAATGATCCGGTAATGCTGAAAACTGAAGATTTGCGAGTTCACTTTCCAGTGAAGAGCGGGCTCCTTTTACGTCAAACCGGGGCGGTTAAAGCAGTTGATGGAATTTCTCTAGAGCTCGGAGTCGGGGAGACTCTGGGGCTTGTGGGTGAGTCCGGCTGCGGGAAGTCGACCTTCGGAAAGGCGCTGGTCCGGTTATTGGACCCGACTTCGGGAAAAATTACGTTTGAGGGAAGAGATATCACTCATCTTAGTCAGCGCCAGCTGCGGCCGATGAGGCGCGATTTCCAGATGATTTTCCAAGACCCTGCAGAGTCGCTCGATGCACGGATGAACGTCCGCTCAATCATTGAGGAGCCATTTCGGATCCATAAGATGGGAACGCGCGTGGAACGGAAAAAATGGGTCGATGAATTACTTGAGACGGTAGGTCTTTCGAATAGAGCGTCTGAGAGGTATCCGTTCGAGTTTTCCGGCGGCCAACGTCAGCGCATAGGCATCGCACGAGCACTCGCTCTTAAGCCGAAGTGGTTGGTTTGTGATGAGCCGGTCTCGGCACTGGATGTTTCGGTTCAGTCACAAATATTGAATCTCCTTGTTGAGCTGCAGAAAGAGTTCGATCTGTCTTATTTATTCATCGCTCATGACCTTTCCGTGGTGAAGCACGTGAGTGACCGTGTGGCGGTGATGTATCTTGGAAAGATCGTCGAGTTGGCAGATTCCGAGGAAATTTACCGCAATCCCAAGCATGCCTATACGAAGGCATTGCTATCTGCGGTTCCGGTGGCTGATCCCACAGCGAAGCGCCACGATCGTATCCTTCTCGAAGGAGATGTGCCTTCCCCGATCGATCCGCCAAACGGAAGTGCCTTCGGGCATAGAATCAATCATCCGCGTTACGATGAGACGGTTGGCCTAGATATGTCCTTGCGAGAAATCAGCCCGCGTCATTGGGTTGCGGCGGATCCGTGCTCTCTAGAAGAAGAGGATTGGCAAAAATTATCATCCTGATCGGAAGCCTCCCCCTAAGCGTTTGCGCTTGATGGGGATTATTGGCATAGTCGCTGCAGTCTTCCTCAGCCTACCTTTTCCATTTTTTGCCGAAGTTTATGATTCCACAACAAGATTCCACACCGACTGCCCGCGAGAGCCGCTTGACGCTTGCCCGTTTACTGCCACGTCTACACAAAGCATTTTCCAAAGAAGTCGGCACGGCGGAGTGGGAGGCGTTCGAGGGGCGTTTGGAACAGCATTTCCCTGAACTCTTTGATCTGCTGTGGCGGATTTACGGGCCGAGTTATGATTTCTTTTTCCATGTCGAAGCCATCCTCTCGACGGCGGCACATTCTTGGCTCGATCGAGATGCGGATCTGAAGAGTCTTGATGCGATACGTGAGGGGCACCCGCATTGGTATCAGTCCAACCGTGTCGTCGGGGCTATGGCTTATGTTGATTTGTTTTCCGGTGATCTCGCCGGATTGAGTGATAAAATCCCCTACCTGAAGGAGCTGGGAGTTTCCTACCTCCACCTGATGCCGTTGTTTAAAAGTCCCGAAGGTGACGATGATGGTGGATACGCGATCAGTAGTTACCGCGATCTGGATCCGAATGTCGGAACGATGAATCAGCTGGCTGAGCTCTCGGCTGAGCTACGCAAGCAGGGTATGAGTTTGGTTCTGGATTTCGTATTTAACCACACTTCCGACGAGCACGAATGGGCGAAAAAAGCCGCTGCTGGCGATGAAGAGTATGAGAAGTTTTATCGCTTGTACCCGGATCGTGAAGAGCCGGATCAGTATGAGAAAACATTGAGGCCAATCTTCCCAGACGCGCACCCGGGATCATTCACTTACCGGACGAGTATGGGGAAATGGATCTGGACGACGTTTAATAATTTCCAGTGGGATCTGAATTATGCGAACCCGGATGTCTTTAACGCGATGGCTGGCGAGATGTTGTTTCTAGCGAATACCGGTGTGGAAATGGTGCGCATGGATGCGGTGCCGTTTCTTTGGAAGGAGAAAGGCACATCCTGCGAGAACCTTGAGAAAGCTCACCTTCTCATCAAATCCTTCAACTGCCTCGCACGCATCGCTGCTCCCGCATTGATTTTTAAATCCGAAGCGATCGTAGCACCCGATGAGATTATCAAATATGTCTCTGAGGAAGAGTGTCACCTTTCCTACAACCCTCCATTGATGGTGCAGCTCTGGAATTCGGTCGCAACACGTGATGCGCGTATCTTATCGCACTGCCTGCCGAAGCGGTTTCAGCTTCCCCAGGGATGCTCGTGGGTGAATTACATTCGTTGTCATGATGATATCGGCTGGGGTTTTGAAGACAGGGATTTATGGGAAATGGGTGTAAATCCACAGGATCACCGCTGGTTTTTGAACCGATTCTTCGCAGGTGAGGGTGACAGTTTCTCCCGAGGAAAAATGTTCCAGCACAATCTCCAGACTGGGGACGCACGCATTTGCGGAACGACGGCATCGCTATGTGGCTTGGAGAAAGGAATTTTTGAAAACGACGAGCATCAGATCGAAATGGCGATTCGTCGTATCCTTTTACTTCACGGAATTATCTACACGGTTGGCGGAATCCCACTTATTTATCTTGGTGACGAAATCGGACTGACCAATGACTACGATTACACTCAGGACCCAGCCAAGGATGGCGATGATCGGTGGATGCATCGTCCGCCGTTTGACTGGGAAAAGGCGGAGAAGCGCCACGAGCCTGATTCCGTCGAAGCCCGAATTTTCGATGGTTTCCTGAAGCTGGCAAGAATTCGGCGTGACAACCACGCCTTCCAAGAATGTAACACTGAGTTCGTCGATACGGGGAATCCACACGTCTTTGGATATTTCCGCAGCCATGGGGGGCAGAGCGTTCTGTGCGTGGCTAATTTCTCCGAACAAGAACAAGATCTCCCAGCAACGCGGCTACGCCAGTTGGGAATGCGCAAAATCTTCACCGATATCGTGGCGGGCAAAAGTATCGTAGCAACTCAGAAGCTTACTTTAGAGCCACTCCAGTTCGCTGCATTGATGTGAGGGGAAATAAGAGCAGGCCTTACCTCGGTGGTGGAGCAACAGAAACTGGTGGATGCACGATGATACGCGCTTCCGGATTATTCACGATATAGGAGTAGGCCCAGCCGAGAAGAACCGATAGTTTATTCCTGAATCCAATTAGGAACAGGATGTGAATGAGCAACCAAGCGATCCATGCGAAGAATCCATTCATGGTGAATTTGCCGACTTTCATCACAGCTGCATTTTTACCAATGATCGCCATCATGCCTTTGTCGTTATATCTGAACAAGGGTCTGAGATCGTGCTTTCGGTCTGCAAAGCGAGTCTTCTCGAGTCTCAGCTCTTCCTTGAGGACAGCTGCAATGTGCGCTCCCATCTGAGATGCGGCAGGGGCGACGCCAGGCACGAACTTATCTTCCCTATCACGCATGTTGGTGAGGTCTCCGGCTACAAAAATATCTGGGTGGCCTGCGATTGATAGATCTAGATTTGGTGTAACACGTCCTGCGCGGTCAGCTTCGATACCGAGGTCTTTCGTCAAAGAATTCGCAGCGATACCGGCTGCCCAAACAATGGCTTCAGCTTCGAGTGAAGTATCATCAGCGAAGCATAACGTGCCTTTTTGAACATCGGTTACTCGTGTTCCCGTCCGAACCTCCACGCCCAGTTTTTCCAAGCGCTGGCGTGCATACTCAGATTGCTCCGTGTCATAATGCTCAAGGATTTCTTTTGAGTTTTCGATCAGTATTACACGAAGCTTGCTGGTATCAATTCTCCGGAAGTTCGATTTTAAGGAGCGGTGTATCAGGTCCGCACAAGCGCCAGCAAGCTCTACTCCAGTCGGCCCACCACCAACGATGGCAATGGTCATCAGGCGGTTGCGCTCAGCCTCGTCTTTGGTGAGTTCAGCGCGTTCGAGATTTGATAAGATCTTGCGCCGTATGTCCTGTGCGTCAGCGAGTGTCTTGAGGCCCAGAGAGTTTTTTTCCCAGTGGTCGTTTCCGAAAAATCCGGTTTTCGCTCCAGCTGCCAGTACTAGATAATCAAAGTCGAAAACCTCTCTTGATCTACCCGTGATGGTTTTTTCTACCGGCGAGATCGTTGTGACCTCATCCATGAGCACGGTGACATTTTTTGCGTTGTAGAGAATTTGACGGATAGAGCGCGCGATATCAGGGGCTGCAAGTGATGCGGTAGCAACTTGGTAAAGCAGTGGTTGGAAGAGGTGATGATTCGTGCGGTCGAGTAGCGTGATTTGAAACCTATCATCATTCGCTAATTTCAGAGCGCATTCTAATCCGGCGAAACCACCACCAATGATGATGACTCTGCGAGGTGAAGTATGTTTTGTGCCGGACATTTGCGGAGTTTTACACGCTTTCTTTCACAGAGCAAATGTAGCTTGTGAATTTTTTCACAAGCTACTGCGCTACTGCGCTATCGACTTAAAGCTGACCACTAGTGGATGGCTCTGAAAAAGTGAGTCTCAGTTACTTTTTAGTAGGCAGTTCGTCCACGCTGGCGACCATCATTTAGATTTATTCTTATACTTAATTCTTATATGGTGACAGACAATATGTATAGATTGCTCTTGCTAGGTGACTTGAAGCGAGTAGAAAGGGGATATGAGACGGGCGAGATGGTTGGCACCTTGGAAGGATTCGTTGGAGAAGCCTTCGATTTATCACTGCATTTCGCGGGTGGTGGATCGGAGATTTGTGTTTGGCGATGAGGAGCGGGAGGCGTTTCGGATGTTCATGCGTATGTATGAGAATTTCAC
>Ga0307935_1000056_pt1 | contig 55161 bp, 51 predicted proteins | sample OrgLakmetageno92_FD_201827 | JGI IMG/M metagenome (GOLD analysis project Ga0307935, IMG submission 201827) | Saline water microbial communities from Organic Lake, Antarctica - #92 | ecosystem: Environmental > Aquatic > Non-marine Saline and Alkaline > Saline | place: Antarctica: Organic Lake...
GCAGTTCAGTTTCAACCACAAGAAACTAAAGAAACGAAGACAACCAAAATCGAAAAGCTATTACTTGCTAAGTTCAAGCCACCGGTAACTGGATAAAATATTATGGATACCGATTATCAAAAAAAAAACCTACACACTACCTCTTTTAAAACACCTATTATGAAAAACAAGTCACTTAAAGCACTAGCCCTTTTAGCCATATTTAGCGTTTCTATCGCAGGAGCAGCAGTTCAGTTTCAACCACAAGAAACTAAAGAAACGAAGACAACCAAAATCGAAAAACTATTACTTGCTAAGTTCAAGCCACCGGTAACTGGATAAGATCATTTTAAAAACTCCCTAGTCGACAACTCATTAAACCTCATATTATGAAAAACAAGTCACTTAAAGCACTAGCCCTTTTAGCCATATTCAGCGTTTCTATCGCTGGAGCTGCTGTTCAGTTTCAACCACAAGAAACTAAAATCGAAAAAAAGTTACTCGCAAAATTCAAGCCACCAGTAACTGGATAATATCATTTTAAAAACACCTTACTCGACAACTTGTTTAAATATTTTGTTATGAACAGTAAGTCTCTTAGAGCCTTATCTCTTTTAGGCATATTCAGTGTATCCATCGCTGGAACTGCCGTTCAATTCTAACCACAAGAAACTAAAGAAACCAAAACAACTAAAATCGAGAAAAAATTACTCGCTAAATTAAAGTTGCCGGTAACTGTATAAGATTTAATTTGATTTTATATAAAAAGCTCACTACATTTACTTTCAGCGAGTTTTTTAATTTTAAATTTATATGGCCACCAGAAATAAGTCAAGTAAGGGCAAACATGCTATTGCCATAGGTAGTGCTATTGCGGTTATCATGGCTATTCTTCCTTACGCATTTTATTATTATGAAGCATTGCCTGACTGGCTATGGGAGACCTCTATGTTTAAGAGATTGTCTTTGTCATTTGCCGATAATCGTTTAATGGCTTCATGGATTTTAGTACAAAAAATTGTTCCTCTGATTTTATTGCTAATTTGGTTTTTTACTTGTAAACATTGGTGGTACCATACCATAATTATCCCTATTAGTTTATACGCATTTCAGTTGTATAATCTTTTTGATTTTTCTACTTCTTACATTGATTCTGGTGAATTGTATTTCATTGTACCCGTTGTCATTATATCCTTATCTCTTTCCTATCTCGCTAGAATCAAAATTTTTGATAAAATTCATGGTATTGACATCAGTGAGATTGAAGATGGAATAAAAAAACCTAGTGATCGTTGGTTCAAATAATTGATTCCCGATATATTATTAATAAATATTATAGCTGAATGTCCTCCTACTCTACTCCTTTTACCAAAGACCAGTTAATCCCGCAAGAGGAACGTCTTGAAATTACAAGAACCAAGAAGGAGTTGTTTATCGGTATTCCCAAGGAAACTCAACATCAAGAAAAACGTATTTGTTTAACTCCAGATGCTGTTGCTGCGGTATGTGCTCATGGCCATCGTATTTTAATAGAAAAAGGAGCTGGGCTAGCAAGCAATTTTACCGATCAAGATTATAACAATGCCGGTGCAGAATTAACTACCGATACTGCAAAAGTATTCTCGTGTCCCACCATTCTTAAAGTGGCACCCCCATCATTAGAAGAAATTAAGATGATTAAACAACAATCGGTTTTAATATCTGCCTTACAATTAAAAACTAGAGATCAAAATTATTTCAATAAACTAGCCGAAAAGAAAATTACTGCTCTAGCTTATGAATTCATTACAGATAACGAAGGAAGATTTACTGCTGTTAATGCATTAAGTGAAATTTCTGGTGTAGCCTCTGTTCTAATTGCGGCCGAACTATTATCTAGTGGCGAAAACAGAACCGGACATCTATTCGGTAACATAACTGGAGTACCACCAGTAGACGTTGTTATTTTAGGTGCTGGTGTCGTGGGAGAATTTGCGGCTAGAACAGCTTTAGGCCTTGGTGCTAGTGTTAAAATTTTTGATAATTCTATTTCAAAATTGCGCAACGTACAAAATAATGTAAGTCAGCAATTGTTTACTTCCACTATACAGCCTAAATACCTGTCTAAGGCTCTCAGGCGATGTGATGTAGTAATAGGAGCGCTAACAGGCGAAAACAGAACGCCTGTAGTAGTCTCTCAAACTATGGTAGAGAACATGAAAAAAGGTTCTGTAATTATAGATGTCAGTATAGACATGGGGGGCTGTTTTGAAACTAGTGAAATAACTAGTCACGACCAACCTACTTATACCAAATTGGGTATTACTCATTATTGCGTACCGAATATTCCCGCTCGGTATTCAAAAACTGCTAGTGTCGCTTTAAGCAATATTTTTACTCCTTACATATTAAATATAGCAAATGACGGTGGTATTGAGCATGCCATACGCATGGACAAGGGTTTAAAGTGTGGTATTTACCTTTATCATGGTATTGTTACTAATAAATCAGTAGGGGAATGGTATAATTTACCTTACAGCGACGTAAATTTGCTCATCTTTTAAAAAAGTATGAAGTTTATAAAGCGTTTAGGTTTTTATGGTGGAGGCTTTGCCATAGGTATTGTTTTTCTCGTATTTTTTCTCACCGGAAAGAGAACACAGTGTACCTGGTTGCCAGAAGATCGTGTTATTAGCGATATTGGTAGAAAAAATTATGTGCGATTTTCTCCTGAAGTGCGCACTATGCTTCAACAAAGCAAAATCGACACCCTAGACATTCAACTCATCCTTAAATACGGCAAAGTTGATTTTTCAAAATCTAATACAGATACTATTCCTTGTAACTTTTACCACATCTCTGGAAGAAAAGAACTGGCTAATACCAGTTTATGGGTAAGAAATTGTGATCGTTTTACTAGAGTAGAAAAAGTATTAAGCCAGTAACTATTAGATTCCTCTTCTTTCCATCTCTTGATTGATAAGAGTAAGTTCCCTTCCTGTTTGCCCCGCTACCGATGTGTTTTCTTGTGCTCTTCTTATGAGATAAGGCATCACATATTCAATAGGACCAAATGGCACTATCTTAAAGGTATTGTGCCCCAAGGCAGCAAGGTTAAAAGTAAGGTTATCACTCATTCCATAAAGTTGTCCAAACCATACGTCATTCGTATTAGGCTCTATTTCCTTGTCTGCTAAAACTCGCATAGCATCTAGGGTACTTTCTTCATTATGGGTTCCTATACAAAGTTTTATCGTATCTAATCTTTCTAGAATGTAATGCATAACGTTATTATACATTTCATCTGTAGCAGCTTTATCGACACAAATAGGGCTTGCATAATTATAACTCTTGGCACGTTCCCGTTCCTTTTCCATATAGGCTCCTCTAACAATTTTTGCTCCAACTATATAGTCATTTGCTTTTGCGTCTTCATAGAGCTCCATAACGTAATCCAGTCTGTCATGGCGATAGCATTGTACGGTATTGTATATATATGCTTTCCCGTGATTGTATTTTTGCATCATTTCCCGTATAAGATCATCAGCAGCGTCCTGCATCCAAGTTTCTTCACCATCAAAAAGTAAAGAGATATTGTTATCCACGGCTGTTTTACAAAGTAGATCTACTCTGTTGTAAATACGTTCCCACTCCAGTTCTTCTGGAACAGTTAGTGTTTTTTTTTCAGTAATTTTTTGCCAAATATAAAATCGACCTATACCAGTGGGCTTGACCACTTCAAATGGCAACGCATTATTTTCACTAGCCATATGAATCAGTGTCAACTTCTTCCCTACTACTGCATCAAAGTCGGCCTCGTTTTCTTTTCCTTCCACAGAATAATCCAGAATAGAACTCACTCCTTTTTCATACATTTTTTCCACCAGTGGCATACATTCCTCATCGGTTGTACCGCCACAAAACTGTTGAAAGACCGTATCCTCTATTATTCCTTTTACAGGTAAATGCCATTTTAAAGCAAACATAGTAACTTTAGAGCCTAAATTGACAAGCCATGGCATTGACATAGAACTAAATATAAAATGTGCCTTCTTCAGTTCCTTATCAGATCTTAAAGAAAAAGCATTTGCGGTATTGTTAAAAGGATTCTTATTCATGGTACAAATATAATTGCGAAATTGGTTTTATTTAATCATATAGACGCTACTTTTGGTAAATCATAACATATATTCCAGGTGTATGATGTTCTCGCTTTCGCGAAAGCGTACTTATCATCAAACCTATAACCTTATTTTTTAATGAAGTCCATTTTAAACTCCAATTACAGCATACATTTTCAAGAAGATACGTATCTGAATCTCAATAAATATATAGCTTCTAAAAAACCAAGCTGTATTTTTATACTTGTAGACGAAAATACCATGGATCATTGTTATCCCATTCTTATGCCGCATATAGAAACAGAAGCTCGTATTGAAATCATCGAAGTAGAGCCTGGAGAAGAACACAAAAATATAGAAACATGCAGTGGCGTGTGGAGTGCGATGATTGAATTAGGCTGCGATCGCAATAGTCTAATGATTAATCTTGGCGGTGGCGTTATTACAGATTTAGGCGGTTTTATCGCTTCTACCATTAAAAGAGGCATCTCTTTCGTTCATGTTCCAACTACGGTTTTAGGTATGGTAGATGCCGCTATAGGTGGTAAAAATGGTGTTGATATAGGACATCTAAAAAATCAAATAGGTGTTATTGTCCCACCAGAAATGACCTTGATAGACACCTCCTACTTATTATCTCTAGAAAAGAGACAATTGCTCAATGGTTCTATAGAAATGTTTAAACATGGTCTTATTGCAGATCGAGCGTACTGGAATGCTATGATTCAAATAGGTGATGACTATTATTCTGAAACCTTTAAAAGTCTTATCTATCAAAGCGCCGTGATTAAAAATAAAGTAGTCAACAGTGATCCTTTTGAAAAAGGTCCTCGTAAATCGTTGAATTACGGCCATACGATAGGTCATGCTATAGAGTCATTTTGTTTATCTAATGAGCATCAGGAGTCATTATTGCATGGAGAGGCCATTGCTGCAGGTCTGTATTTAGAATCTTATTTAAGTCATGTACATACGGGACTGAATAAAAAAGATTTTGATGAAATAGCGTCTTGGTACCAGCAAATAGGATTGAAATTAACTTTTACATCATCTGAAATTGAACAAATGCTGGAATTGATGATGCACGATAAAAAGAACGTGAACGGTGAGATCAGATTTGTTTTATTGGAATCTATAGGCTCTTTTGTTACAGATCAAACAGTACCTGTTGAAGAGGTCATCAAAAGCTTTTCTTTACTTTAAAATTTAAATAACTTCAGAATATTGTTTTGTGGGTTGTCAGAAATAATATATTTTCGGTAATCCCAAACGGTCATGATATGAGAAATGTTATTGTTGATTACAAAAAGCTTACGCCAGAAGTATTGGCCATGCTAGTAGAAAAATATCCTGATGGATATGGTGATGATGATGTGATTACTTTTAAAAATCATAAATATGAAACTATAGAAGCGGTAGAAGTCATTACAGAGGACACGAAGTACCTTGTAAAGATTTCTAAGCGTCTTTCTATGCAGATGGAATCTTTTGATGAAGAGGATTATTCTGAAAAAGAAATGGGCGATCCAGAAGCACTACCAGAAATTACCGTGGATGATTTAAAGAAGGCTGAAGAAGAAGATTAAACCATACCTGTTTTTGTTTGTGCACAGACGTTGTATTAGTTAAAACATAATAAAATGACTAGAGTACACAACAATCAAAAACCAATTAAAGAACATCAATGTCAAGGTGGCTAAAGTCATCATTCCTCCTGCATTTTTTTTCGCAACTTTATTTCATTTAAGTGATATCAATTTTCAATTAGAACATTTTAAGATGATGGGCTTTTTAAAAATGATGTTATTCGTAATTTTACTTACCGCTATCCTAAATATCTATAGGTTAAAAAAAGCTTTAAAAAATAGAAAACACGACTACAGGCTGGCATAAAACAAGAGCAGCTTTTTATTTAAGAGTATACATAAATGGAAAAAAAATCCCATTAAAGCAAAAGCCTTAATGGGATTTTTAATTCTATATTTTATTTGATTTTACTTATTTAAAACCGCTTGTACTTTATCAGCTGCTTCTTGGAATTCAACAGCACTTTGAACATCTAGTCCAGAGTTATCAATAAGTTCTTTGGCAATTTCTGCATTCGTACCCTGAAGTCTCACAATAATTGGTACGTTAATAGCATCACCCATATTTTTATAAGCATCTACTATTCCTTGTGCTACACGGTCACATCTTACGATACCACCAAATATGTTGACAAGAATAGCTTCTACTTTATCATCCTTTAAGATAATACGGAACGCTTCTTCCACACGTTTAGCGTCTGCAGTACCACCTACATCTAAGAAGTTTGCAGGTTCTCCACCGGCTTGTTTGATCAGGTCCATAGTTGCCATAGCAAGTCCGGCACCATTTACCATACAACCTACATTACCGTCTAGATCCACATAGTTCAATCCTACGGCTCTTGCTTCTACTTCTGTTGGGTTTTCTTCTCTAACATCTCTTAACGCCTCAAGATCTTTGTGACGGAATAATGCATTCTCATCAAGAGTGATCTTACAATCTACTGCAATAATGGTGTTATTAGCAGCTTTAAGGACTGGATTGATTTCAAATAAAGCAGAGTCAGACCCTACATAAGCGTTGTATAGACAGTCGACAAACTTTGTCATCTCTTTAAAAGCTTTGCCGCTTAATCCTAAATTGAAAGCGATACGTCTCGCTTGAAAAGCTTGAAGACCGTGCGCTGGATGTATAGTTTCTGTAAAAATCAAGTGAGGTGTTTCTTCAGCCACAGTCTCGATATCCATCCCACCTTCTGTAGAATACATAATCATATTTTTTCCTTGTGCGCGATCTAGTAGTACAGACATATAGAATTCTTCTATTTCTGCCTCTCCTGGCTCGTATACATCTTCTGCAACAAGAACTTGGTGTACTCTCTTACCTTCAGCACTCGTCTGAGGAGTAACAAGATCCATTCCTATAATCTGCCCAGAAATTTCTTTTACTTGATCAAGGTTTTTTGCAAGTTTAACACCACCACCTTTACCACGACCACCAGCGTGAACCTGTGCTTTGATGACATGCCATCCAGTTCCAGTTTCCTCGGTAATCGCTTTTGCAGCGGCTACGGCTTCTTCTGAAGTTGTTGCAACTTTACCCCTTTGTATGGTAACACCATAGCTGGCGAGTATTTCTTTACCTTGATATTCGTGAAGATTCATAATTGTTCTTTAAGATTCAATTTAAGTACAGCAAAAGTAAGAAAGTGAACTTTGAATTTGAAATTATTCTATCTAAAAGAATGCTTATTTTATACACATGATATGCAGCTCCTCTAGACTTTAAACTTACTGTTAAATTTTATGATATTATTCACGTTTAATTCTGCTACTCTATTACTTTTGTAGGCTTAACTTTAACCATGAATAATCAAGATTTATTAAACATAGCCCGTGAACACGGTAGTCCGGTCTATGTCTATGATGCAGAGGTCATTGTAGCGCAGTATGAACGTTTAGTTTCCGCTTTCGCGAAAGCGGAAAACTTAAGAATTCACTACGCAGTTAAAGCACTTTCGAACATCTCAATTTTGAAACTTTTTAAACAGTTAGGCGCTGGGCTCGATACCGTGAGTCTACAAGAGGTTGAATTAGGTCTTGCTGCTGGCGTTGATCCTAAGAAAATAATCTTTACTCCTAATGGTGTTTCTCTAGAAGAAATAGAGAAAGTTGCCACAAAAGGGGTGCAAATCAATATAGACAACCTTTCCATTTTAGAGCAATTCGGTTCTAAACATCCTAATACGCCTGTATGTATAAGAATCAATCCTCATGTGATGGCTGGTGGAAATGCAAATATTTCTGTAGGACATATCGATAGTAAATTTGGAATCTCTATACATCAAATACCTCATATCTTGCGTATTGTGGAGAATACAGGAATGATGGTTAATGGTGTTCACATGCATACTGGTAGTGACATTTTAGACATAGGTGTATTTCTTTATGCAACAGAGATTCTTTTTGAAACGGCAGCCAAATTTAAAGATCTGGAGTTTATTGACTTCGGTAGTGGTTTTAAAGTCCCTTATAAAGAAGGAGACGTTTCTACCGATATTGAAGACCTAGCAGATCAATTATGTGTGCGTTTCCATCAATTTTGCGAGGATTATGGTCGTGAAATTACTATGGCATTTGAGCCAGGAAAGTTTTTAGTAAGTGAAGCTGGGAAGTTTCTAGCCGAAGTAAACGTGGTCAAACAAACCACTTCTACGGTTTTTGCGGGAATTGACTCTGGGTTTAATCATTTGATAAGACCTATGTTATACGGTTCTTATCATGGTATCAAAAACATTTCAAATCCAGAAGGACGCAATCGCTTTTATAGTGTAGTAGGATATATATGTGAAACCGACACCTTTGCAAGCAACCGCCAGATTGCTGAAATTACAGAAGGAGATATTCTTTCTTTCTCAAATGCTGGAGCCTATTGTTTTTCTATGGCAAGCAATTATAATTCTCGATACCGACCTGCCGAAGTTCTTTGGTACAACGGTACATCCCACTTGATACGTGAACGAGAAACTATGAAAGATATATTAAAGGGACAGTGTGAGATTCAACTGGAAGAATTGATACCTGTATAGTTGATTTCCTACTTTTATACAAAAGCCCATCTTATGATTGGGCTTTTTTTTGTGTTTCACTTCTTGCCTTGTGGCCGTTTTTGTTTTAAAAGCAATTTTCAAGTAGAACCGGTAAAGTAATTCCCTTTTTCATAACACGAAAGATGGTATCTAACTGTAAGTTTTTTTTAATCTAAAGATGATTTTATAATCCTAGAGGCTTATAAAATAAAGAAACTATTTAACCTTTTGAAAGTAATTTAAGGTTGCTCCAATCAGGTAAATAATTTAAATTTGGCGTTTAAAAATACAACTTTATATAATTCCAAAACTTTAATGGAATGCAGTACTTAAACAGGAAAGAAGTTACAAAGTTGCAAGTTGTTGTAGGATTTATTCAAACATATTCACCGTTAATAAAGATAACCCATGGCGTCAGGATTTTTTGCTTTACTAGATGATATAGCGGTACTCATGGATGACATGGCTGCAATGAGTAAGGTTGCAACAAAAAAAACAGCAGGCATTTTAGGTGATGATCTTGCCGTAAATGCCGAAAAAGCTTCTGGTTTTGTTTCTTCTAGAGAAATACCTATTTTGTGGGCTATTACTAAAGGCTCTTTTTTAAATAAGCTCATCATTTTGCCTATTGCTTTTCTATTAAGTGCGTTTTTACCTTGGGCAATAACAATTATTTTGCTTTTAGGAGCTATTTATCTGGCATTTGAAGGTGCTGAAAAGATTTATGAGTGGTTGTTTCCACACGATAAGCCAAAAATAGAAATTAAAAGTCCCAAATTATCAGAGGCCGAAATTCTAGCCTTAGAAAAAGATAAGATTAAATCGGCTATTGTGACCGACTTTATTTTATCTGTAGAAATTGTAATCATTGCATTGGGGTCTGTTTTGGAAGAAATTCTACTTATGCAAATTTTAGTGGTGTCCATAGTCGCAATTATTGCCACTATAGGAGTTTACGGAATTGTAGCCCTAATTGTTAGAATTGATGATTTAGGATGGAGATTAGTTAAATGGAGTGATAAAAAGAAGAGTATATCAAAAACGATAGGTACCATATTAGTCCAGGCGTTACCTTGGATAATTAAGAGTTTATCTGTAATAGGAACTGTCGCACTTTTATTAGTTGCTGGTGGAATCTTTATGCACAACCTACATTTTATAGAGGAGCTTCTATCGTCACTTCCTTCTCTTGTAGGTGAGTTGATCACTGGTCTGATCTTAGGAGCCATTTCCTTGGCTTTGTTTAAACTATTTAAATACCTGTTTTTTAATAAAAAGCAATAGCTAAATAGGCGTCCAAAAACTACAGCTTGCCTTGGTCAGATTTTTTAACCATTTTCATACAATGCATTCTTGAATAAACTTTAAAATTTAAAAAGTAACAGAGCCGACTGGTTAGAATTTATGCTAACTATAGGATCTTCTATTTGATATTTCAATTGGAGATAAGCAATACGTACTTTAAAGCTTTTGCTATAGGAACTTGTAAAGATGGAAAAACGAAATATAAGATAAATAAACAGCCTGTTTACTAGAGGAAACAGGCTGTTGTAATTATTATAAGTGAATCACTTTTTACTTGATGATCACTTTTCTAGTTTGAATACCGTAATTAGTGTTCATTTTTATAATGTAGTTACCGCTTGCTATGGAAGAGGTATCTATTCTAATGATTCCGTTCTGGTCGGCTACATCCCAAACTTTTAACTGTTGTCCTAACATATTGATGATCGTTAGCTCTTCGATTTCTATTTCTACAGATCTCTTGATATGTAACTCTTCTGCATCATTAGGTGTAAACACAATAATGTCGGTAGCGCTTATTTCTAAACTATCATTACTTAAAGTAGATGGATCTGAAAAGGTAATAGAGAAACGATCTTCATAAGTTCCTGCAACCAGTTGTGGGCTGGTATAAATAGCATTCATAATATTGACATAGGTGTTTAATAAAGCGTCTTTGACATATATTTCTTGTGTAGGAGCCACATTGCGTAGAGCGTCTATCTTGATGCTGAACCTGCTGTTGTTATTTACTTTTATAAATAAAGGCAGCTCTGTAGTAGCATCCATAGCAGGAACTCCTTGTATTTGAAGTTTCTCATTAGGCAGCGACCAAGCCATGTCATCCATTTGCTCTTCCTGCATTCTTCCGTCATAAGCTCTATCAAATCCCGATGTTGTGTTGCTATCTATAGTCACCAACAACTGTCTGTGAATTAAGTTGGAAGAATCAAATCCCAACCTGATTTTAGAACGTGGGTCATTGACTGTATTGATATCTCCAATACTTGAAATAGGGTTGCTTCCTGGAGCAGATACAAATAAACTTTGTCCATCTGACTCTTTTCTAAACTGACGCTGATCGTTTCTAAATCTAATGCTACCGCCATCATTGATTCCGGTGACAAAGAAACCTTGACCTACTGGGATAAATTGTTCTGGTCGCTTTGTTGCTATTCCTCCTTGATTGATATCTGGATTTGAAGTCCCTATGGTAGCACTACCTACTCCGCCAGAGTAGTTATAACTAGCATAACCACCTTGATAGTCTCTTAATATATGTGTGTTTCCTCCCCAGTGTTCCCAAAAATAAACAGTTCCATCTGTATCTGGGTTATCTGAGATAAACTCATGAGCATCTAAGGCACTTGGATAAGGGTTTCCTACCAAGTAGTCATTCCCGTTGTCGATATTTAGATCAATAGCTCCATTATTAGGCTTTCCTACAAAGATATAATTCTGTGTTGCTCCTGATGCTCCTGTTCCTTTCATTGTCCAGGCTTCTCCAGCAAATTGGTTGCTAGTAGGTCCTGCGTATTCCCAATTGGCATACGTATTGCTAGTAAGATTTCCATATTTCCATAACCATCTTCCTGAAATAGTTGCAGGTGTGCTAACTGTTCCTGGAGCACCATCTCTTACTGAAGTTGGAGTAAATAGTATGTCTCTTGGAGTGGTTACTAAAGTTCCATCTTTAAGAACTCCCGATATGGTGTATCCATTGTTATTGGTCCCGTTAGTAATCCTACTTACTGGTGAACTCCAGTAGTTGTAATCGTATTGACTAGAAGTTCCTTGTTGATCGATTTCAATCTTTCCTGTTATAGAAGAGATCAAATCGCTATCTGTAGATTGTACCAATTGAGATTCTCCTTGAAGATCTATGGTACCGTCTAATTTTAAGTTATGTGTTATCCTAAGGCCATGATCGCTTTCCATATAAAGATTTCCTAATGGCCCTACTTCCAGTCCTAATAGCGTGTAATCTTTGTTATTTGCTGTAATATTTTGATTGACAACTGCAATGTTCCAGTCTATTGATACAGTAGTTCCATTAATGACTCTTGTAGCACCTGGGATAAACATAGCGTTACCGTTACTCCAGCTGCTAACGCTATTCCAGTTTCCATCAGATGTAGACACATAAGGAAGTGGCGCAGTTTGCTCATTGATACTAAAACTATCTGGCTGGATCAAACTACCTCTATGACCGTTTCCTGAAGCATCGTTAAGGTGCGTTCCTATATAGGTATTCATATTGAAATAGGCCTCGAGATCATTATTCCAATTCAATCCAGAAATATCATTTCTACTAACTGTTTCTGGGATAATGGATCCTTTTATACCAGTTCCATCGATCTCAATTTCTTGATTCATCATAAAACGGATCTGATCCTGACTAAGAGCTCTGGAAAAAATCCTGATCTCATCCAAGTTTCCTGAAAAGTTATCGATGATGTTATATTTATCAACATATCGAGAAGCAATACAAAACTTAGCATCATTAGGAACCGTATTGGTAATATTCTGAGTAATATCTTCAATTCCATCTATATAAAGCACTGCTGTACTACCGCTATAGGTAAAAGTCACATACCTCCATACATTATCGCTTAGAGCGGTATTACTAACTATAGTAGAAGTCCCGTTATGGGTCATTGCCACGCGATTGCTATCTGTTATATAGAAATGATACCCATCATTACCTGCTGCTCTTTTAGAAACAATAGTTTTATTGGTACTGCTTGAATTGGAGCCATTGGTTTTTACCCAAGCAGAGATGGAGTAATCTCCGCCTAACCCCACTTCGTCATCCATAGCTACATAATCGTTGGTACCATCAAATAGGATATCCTTAGAGGCAATAACTTCATGAGCAACTCCAAATTTAACATAACGTGTCCCATCAAAATCATAGAAAGCTTCTTGATTGGCACCTACAGTTTCCAGAAATATAGTTTCCACTGCTGTGGTAAAATTATCATCATCGGCTAGTATCATCACATAAGCGTCATTCCCTGTTAATGGCGGTAATGAGATTAACCCCGCTGTTAATACTGATATTTTCACTTCTGGAATATCATTGGCATTTTGGGAAATCTCTTTAAACTTCCAAGTTCGCTCTGTCACCTCTGTAAAGGTCGTTACCAGACTTGGGCCTAAGGTTACTTCGAGAGGAGCTGAAAGTGCTGAAAGTGACGCACGAGTACTCCCCCACATTAAAAAATCACCGCTATCTTCAAAAACACCTGGATTAGCACTGTTAGTAGCATAAATATCTCCTAAACCTACTGTCATAAAAGTAAACGGATCCACACTTTTTGCTTGTTTCTGATTCAATAAAGAACAGTCATCACGACCTATACCTGTTACATTATACGTGTAGCCAGGATCTAATGTTGTGTTCCATAAAGCAAATCCATTAGAATCAAAATACTCACCAGGCACATGCGGCAGTCCTATTGCTGTGACCTCAAAAAGACCTAGGGTTATGCCAAATTTTACCGCTAAATAGGTTTCTAAACGTTTGCGATCTACATCACTTTTGCGCTGTGAAAAGGACATCACCTCCAAAAAATCACCGGTAAAACTAGGTCCAAAAAACTCGGATCTTCCCAACCAATACCTGGAGTTTAAAATATCTTTAAATGTGGCCAGATTTTCTTCCTGAGTCAAAGCCGAACTAAGCGTAACCCCTAAATCTATACCATCTAAATATAAATCCATACCATTACCAGCATCATTGAGTCGTGCATTAAAAATTACTGGACGATCATACACCAACGTAGGGTGAACAATGGCTTTACCATAATCACTTTGAGATCCTTGATTATAAGCCACAATGTCTGGAGAAGAACCATATCTGGCAGAAGTGTTATTGATAGAAATACCTGTTACATCTTGATTTCTTCCATCGGTTACATAATCATCTCCTAAAAATACATCCTCTGTAGGACGAGAAGCAGATATAGTCAGTGTAGGGTTAATCACGATATATAAATCTTCACTGTAAAAGCCCGACCTACCAAACATAGCATTAGATCCGTCAAAAGAAACTACGGGATTAAAATTAACATTGTTTGTTGAGTTGTCATGATAAGTAGGTCTTTCTGAACCAGAAGACTTAGCATTAGTCCAATCTGGACTGATATTGGACCCGGGAAGTAATGCTGAAGTATTTTCCCACTCACTCACTCGATCTCCATTATTCCATCCCGCAAGCGCTAGCGTTTCTGCATTCAACCAAAGCTCCAGATGGTCATAGATACCAGTACCACAAGTAATATAATTTTTAACCTGTTGAGTAAATCCGACAATTCTGAAATTATCAAATGCGCCACCACGGTCTCTTGTAGAACCATTACTTCCTAAATTAACTCTAAATTGCACGCTATTTTGGTTATCAAATGCTTGAGGTGGTAAATCAATGGAAGCATTGAACCATCCATTGGAATCTCCACTCCATGCGCCTACCATTACAGATATTCTTCCTGTAGCAGCTACGTCATAACTTCTATTATACCAGTTCGTAGCTTCACCATTATATTTTCCTAGCAGGTGCCAGTTAGCTCCACCGTCATTGGTAAATTCTATGTTCATACCATCATAACCCGTCTGAGTGTCAATACTAATATCTAAAGATAAAGTCATTTTATCATAACCGGACAAATTAATAACAGGAGAAGTTGCAGATATATCAGTATTATTTTGATAACGACCGCTTGATGTATTTGAGTATTGATATCTTCCAGAACTACCGGAATGGTAGGAATTAGTACCCCTACTAAAATCAATCCCACCGCTATTTTGATAGGACCACGAATTTACTCCAGCTCCATTCTCAAAATCAGCATTAAAAATAGTTACCTGTCCAAAAAGAAATGCTGAGAAAAATAAGGTAAAAACAGGCAGTAAAACCTTCAGTCTAAAATAGTTAATTTTATTCATTATTCCAATGTTAAAAATGAGTAACACAAGAATAGAAGATGAAATAGGCAGAGACAAGCTAAGTGTTATGCGCTACATAATGAAAAAATAATAAATATAATTTAAAATACTGTTTATCATATATTTACAACTTTAAATATAAAAAAAAAAGCTGTAATTAAATTTTCGTACGTCGATTAAATAATCAAATGTTTAATCTTTTCAACAGAAAAGGTTAAAATAAGGTCGTTAAAATAATTACCAATTGGTAACTAATAAACATTTGGTAGCTAAATTTAAAGTGTCAATAATTTTTATCGACGAACTACATATTAACAATTTTACTGAGAAAAGTGTAAAAAAAAGAGTGAAAATTAACTTTTTATAACTGTGCTTTTACTCCTATCCATTTACTCAAATATTTATATGCTCTATCGGAGTGATAGTTCAGCATTTTGATAAAAAAATCATCCTTTGACTCGATGTACAGGTCGTTGTCTTTTATCGATACAACTCTATTTGAAAGCGCTTTCGCGAAAGTATTATAATCATAATTGTCTTTTAATAATTCTTCATTAGTGTCACTGATATTATTCCATTCCGATTCAGATGTATACAACACCACACATTTATGTGCATAATCTAGGGGGTCATTTTCCTCAAAACCGTATAATTTTTCATCGTTAAACATGCCTTCTGAAGCAATAGCGGTCATTGCGACCGGTGTGCAGGACAGCATGGCATCAAATATTTTACCCTTTAAACCAGCACCAAACCTTAATGGTGCCATCAATACTCTATATTTTTTTAAGGTGTCCATAGCACTTGGAGCAAATCCTTTTATAATAAATCCTTGTTCCTTATTGTGAAGTTGGTTGATCTTCTCATTTTGGTAGGCTCCGTAAATATGAATCTCTACACCCGGCAATTGTTTTTTAATGCTAGGCCATATATCCATCTTCATATGTAAAACCGCATCATAATTAGGACGGTGTAGGGAATTGCCTATCATTATAAAATGTCTTCGCTCTTGAAAACTAGGAAGGCACTTATCTTTTTTTTGATATTCAGAAGTCTTGAATAAAAAAGGCACGTAAATCAACTTGGAATCTGGCACTTGAAATGTCTTCTTTAATAAGGCCATTTCTACTTTGGAAATAATAATACTCAAGTCACACCTATATATAGCTGCAATTTCTCTCATAGCAGTTTCATTAAATACATTTACCTGTTCCCTATTCTTAAACGCCTCTTCCCTAGCCTTTCGTAAAAAATGAAGATCTTCTGTATCCAATATATGAATAGCTTTGGGAACATGTTCTCTACAACGCCATCCATATTGCTCTTCGGTCATAAAACGATCGTACAATACTATATTTGGTTGCAATTCTTTGACGTAATCGTCAAAACTAGAATCGTTGAGGATAATAGACTTTTCGATTATATGCAAAGCATTCAAATCCTTAGAAAATTCAGATTTTGTTGCGGCACATGAAAAGTGAATTTGATATGCGTCTTCTTGAAAAACCCTGAGCAACTGTATCATCCTATACCCTGCAGCTGTTGTGTTAGGCTCTGGCCAGTTTTTTCCTATAACGAGTAATTTTTTCATAAAGCAAAGTTAGTTCTTAGATCTTACTAGATCGATAAATTGACCTGTTGCAATAAATCATTTATTAAAGTCTGAAGCTCCAAATCAATGAAATAAGTGCAAATACCTACTTGCTAACAAAATCTTGTCAACCTAATTATAGAATAGAGCCTAAAATCCGCCGTAAAATATTTACTTTAGCGTTTTAATTTATAAATCTTCCATGGGTAAAATAATTGCTATAGCAAATCAAAAAGGTGGTGTAGGAAAAACAACAACGGCAGTTAATCTTGCAGCCTGTTTAGGTGTTTTAGAAAAGAAAGTTTTACTCATTGATGCTGACCCTCAGGCAAATGCGACTTCGGGTCTAGGAATTGATGTAGATACCATAGAACAAGGGACCTACCAACTCATAGAAAACTCTGCAAAAGCTGAAGACTTAATTATCAAAACAGCATCTCCTAACGTTGATATTATTCCAGCGCATATTGATCTTGTTGCCATAGAAATAGAACTCGTAGATAAAGAAGACCGCGAGTACATGATGAAAAAAGCCTTACAGAGTATAAAAGATAGCTACGATTACATTATAATCGATTGTGCTCCATCTTTGGGTTTGCTCACATTAAATGCACTCACCGCGAGCAATTCGGTATTAATTCCTATTCAATGTGAATACTTTGCCTTAGAAGGATTAGGTAAATTACTGAACACGGTAAAGAGTGTACAAAAAATACATAACGCAAACCTGGATATAGAGGGTTTACTGCTTACGATGTACGATAGCAGGCTGCGACTTTCTAACCAAGTAGTAGAAGAAGTAAATCAACATTTTGAAGGCCTTACCTTTAAAACAATCATTCAACGTAATGTGCGTTTAAGTGAAGCACCATCTTATGGAGAAAGTATTATTAATTATGATGCATCTAGTAAAGGGTCAGAAAATTATTTGAGCCTTGCCAATGAACTCATACAGAAAAACGCCTAAGCAATATGGCCAAAGCAACTAAAAAACAAGCACTAGGAAGAGGCTTATCTGCTCTTTTAAAAGACCCTAGTAACGATATCAATTCTACCTCAGATAAAAATGCAGATCAGATAGTAGGTAATGTTATTGACCTTTCTCTAGAGGACATAGACATGAACCCTTTTCAACCTAGAACTAGTTTTAATGAGGAGCAGTTAAGAGAACTGGCTTCTTCCATCAGAGAACTAGGTGTTATACAACCTATAACCGTACGTAAAAAGGGGTTTGGTAAGTATGAACTCGTTTCTGGAGAACGCAGGTGTCGCGCTTCTAGGCTTCTAGGAATGAATACCATTCCTGCTTATGTGCGTATTGCAAATGACCAAGAATCTCTTGAAATGGCACTGGTGGAAAACATACAGCGTCAAGATCTTGACCCTATTGAAATTGCTCTTTCTTATCAAAGACTTATTGAAGAGATCGATCTTACTCAAGAACAAATGAGCGATCGAATTGGGAAATCTCGTAGCGCCATTGCCAATTACCTACGTCTGTTAAAATTAGATCCCATCATACAAACTGGTATGAGAGATGGATTTATTTCTATGGGACATGGTCGCGCCTTGATCACGGTAGAAAGTTTAGAACTACAGCTAGATATTTATCAAAAGATACTCAGCGATGGCCTTTCTGTGAGAGATACTGAGAAAATGGTAAAGGAATTAAAAACAGAACCGCTTTCGCGAAAGCCAACTAAAACCAATTCCTTACCAGAGCATATATCTAAGCAAACAAAGGAATTAAACGATTTACTAGATACTAAAGTAACCACTACCATGACAAATTCTGGCAAAGGTAAAATAACTATTTCTTACGCTTCCAAAGCTGATTTTGAACGTATTGTAAAGTTGATCAATGAGTAAAGGTTTTTTTTACATATTACTTTTTTTGGGAACATTAGGTTTTTCACAAAACACAACAGATCCTGGTCCTAATTTTGACAGCTTGCTCGTCGCACAAGACAGTGTTGCAACAGTTTATGATGCCAACAGACCTGCAAAAGCCGCTTTTTATAGCGCTGTCATACCTGGTCTAGGACAAGCTTACAATAAACAATACTGGAAAGTACCTCTAGCACTCGCTGCAGTAGGATTACCCATTTATGCTTACACTATTAACGATAAAGAATACAACAGACTCAGAGATGCCTTTAGAATAAGACTTGCTGGTGGAACAGACGATGAATTTTCAAATGAAAACGGCACACCCATAATAAGCACAGAAGGGCTAGAAAGAGCACAACGTACCTCACAACGCAATAAAGAGTTAAGCATCTTAATAACTGCCGCTCTTTATGTCATACAAATAATAGATGCTAATGTAGATGGGCATTTGAGCCAATTTAGCGTGGATCGCAATTTGAGCTTCTTACCTTATATGGATTATAATACTCTGGCCATTGGCAATACCTACGGCTTTAATTTAAGCTACACTTTTTAATATGAAAATAGCATTATTAGGATATGGTAAAATGGGCAAGGCTATTGAAAAAATAGCCCTAGAACGCGGTCATAATGTGGTTACTAGAGTAGGTCGCAACGATTCCATGGAAGAAATTACAAAAGCCGATGTAATTATTGAATTTACAAGTCCCGAAAGTGTCATGGGAAATTTAAGATATTTGATTCCAACTCAAATACCAATAGTATGCGGTACCACTGGATGGAATAAGCATCTTCCTGATATTACAAAGCTGGTTTCTAAACATAAATCCAGTTTGGTATATGCTTCAAATTTTAGTCTAGGAGTGAATATATTCTTTGAGCTCAATAAGAAATTAGCTCAAATGATGAGTTCGTTTAAAGAATATGATGTAAAAATGAAGGAAATTCATCATACAGAAAAGAAAGATGCCCCTAGCGGCACTGCTATTACTTTATTTGATGGACTTTCAGAAAGCGCAGGGAAAGAAAATTGGCATTTGGGTCATACGTTAAAAAGCAACTCTGTACCTATTGAAGCCGTGAGAGAGAATGATGTAAAAGGAACACATAGTGTTACCTATCAAAATGAAATAGATCGCATAGAAATTATTCATACGGCACAAACTAGGGATGGGTTTGCACTAGGAAGTATCATTGCTGCAGAGTGGATTACTAATAAAAAAGGAATATACACGATGAAAGATGTATTAGGATTGTAACACAACCTAAACACTTTTATCACATTACAACATATCAATTATGAACTGGACAGAATGGTTAATCGTATTTTTAATAATCCAGCTGGTACATGGATTAGGAACTTGGAAAATGTACGTAGCTGCTGGTTACGAGGCATGGCAAGCATTTGTTCCTGTTATTAATGCGGTTATTTTGATGAAAATAATGAACAGACCTTGGTGGTGGACCATTTTATTGTTCCTACCGGTGGTAAATATCATGATGTTTATCGTCATCTGGGTAGATACACTGAGATCCTTCGGTTACAATAAAAGATTAGATACTATTTTAGGTGTTAGTAGCTTAGGTTTCTATAGCTATTACATCAATTATACGCAGGTATTAAATCACATAAAAAACAGAGAATTAAATCCTAGAACGGCTGCAGGAGAATGGACCAATTCTATTCTGTTTGCTATTATAGCTGCTACCATTGTACATACTTATGTGATGCAACCTTTTATTATTCCTACTTCCTCGTTAGAAAAAACTTTGCTTACTGGAGATTTCCTTTTTGTCAGTAAGTTTCATTATGGTGCAAGATTACCTATGACACCTATCGCTGCTCCTATGGTTCATGATACCATTCCTATTTTGGGTGTAAAGAGCTATCTAGCCAGACCCCAACTGCCTTATGCGAGAATTCCTGGCTTTCAAAAAATAGAACGCAATGACATAGTCGTTTTTAACTATCCTACAGACACCATTAATTCGTACCCTAATGATGATGGTAAATTTCATTACAAGCCTATTGATAAAAAGTCCAACTATGTAAAGAGATGTGTAGCCATCGCTGGGGATACCATGTCTATGAGAGATGGAGATATCTTTATCAATGGAGAAAAATTAATACTTCCTGAACGTGCAAAGCCTCAGCACTCTTATGTCTTAGAAACCGATGCTGTATCTCAGACAGATCAAGAAATGATTTTCCCTGATGGGAGTAAATTGACAAGAGAAGAGTTTTTCTTTACCTATGACATTACCGATGGGTTTCAATTCGGTTCTCATTTAAAAACGGGTAGGCCAGCCTTTTTTGTGAAGGCTGCTACAGAAGAAGCTATAGAAAAAATAAAAGCTTCTGGACATGTTATCAATGTAGAACGGCAAAACAGAGACATAGGAAGGCCTATGAGTATGGCTTTAAGAGACCTAGAGGATGAAAATTCCTTATACATGAGACCTAATGTTTTTCCGTATGACGGGAGAACATCTAATAATGCAGATGATAGAGATCCTTTCTTAATTCCTGCCGAAGGAATGACCACAGACATAGATTATAAGAACATCCCTTATTTCGAAAGAATTATCGAAGTTTATGAAGGCAGTGAAATGGATACATTTAATGATGTTACATTAAAAGGAAATCAGGTTTTATTAAATGGCGCACCACTCACCTCTTACACCTTTAAGCAGGATTACTACTGGCTTATGGGGGATAATCGCGACAACAGTTTAGACAGCAGGTTTTGGGGTTATGTACCCTTTAATCACGTAGTTGGTAAACCTGTATTTGTATGGATGAGTTATGATACTAATAAATCATTTCCTAGTGGTTTTAGGTTCGAAAGAATGTTTACCACCGTAAACGGATCTGGACAACCTACTTCCTACTTAGTTTATTTTCTTGTTGTTGTGGCTGGATATTTTATAGTAAAAAGAATTTTAAAAGGAAGAAGTAAATAAATTATGAATGGAATCATTATTCATCCATCGTATTTTGTGGATGTGATAGCACTCGTTCATATCCATAAATCTTCTAGCCTTGTATTAGAAACCCAAGATAGTTATGTTAAACAGACCTATCGCAATAGAACTTACATCGCTGCAGCAAATGGTAAACTTGCGCTTAACATTCCGATCATACATCAAAAAAAAGGGGGGTCTGTACCCTATCAATCTATTGAAATAGATCATTCACAAAATTGGGCAACCACTCATTTAAAAAGTATTAAAAGTGCTTATTACAGTAGTCCTTACTTTGAATATTATCAAGATGACCTCGAGATGCTTTTTAAAGACATTCCAACTTCTTTAATGGAATGGAATATTAAAACACTTTATTTTTTGTTAGAACACTTGCAACTGCATAGAGAAATAAAGAGGACTCAACAATATCAAAACGATCCACTAGCAAAGCGATTAATTGATGCTAAAGACAAACCTGTGATGTGTTTAACCCAATATATACAAGTGTTTCAAGAAAAACATGGTTTTACGCAACCTCTAAGTGGTCTCGATGTATTATTTAACTTAGGTCCGGCTGCTGGTGCTTTCCTAAAAAGCCAATCCCGTCAACTATAAATTCATGGAGAGTAACTTTGCACGTTTTAAAGCTTTTTATAAAACAGCAAGCTTGTGGTCTGGAAAGTTACTAGGATTAGAACAATTTGGATTATCAAATTTTAATTTTGATCATCTAGAGCATCAAGAATCATTAGACCTTCCCATGATACCTCAAGGAACTTTATTGGGTAAAAGAGCCGAATACTTTTTCAAGTTTTGTGTAGAGCAATCCAATAACTATCAATTATTACTATCTAATATTCAAGTATTTAAAGGAAAAGTAACCATGGGTGAGTTGGACTATATCATCAAGGATCAACGTTCTAACTCCACTTTACATATAGAATTGGTTTATAAATTTTACATTTATAATCCTACAATCACAAGTACGGAGAAATCAACTGTCCTTCAAGAGCTCAACAAATATCAAGGTCCCAACGGCAGGGATCATCTGGTAAGGAAATTAGAGCATCTTAAAAACCATCAACTACCATTGCTCTACACTGCAGAAGCTGTGGAGCTATTAAAGAGTCATGATATTGCTGTAGAAAATATCAAACAACGCGTTTGTTTTTTGGCACATGTATTCATACCACATCAATTATGGGATCATAAATTTAAGTACATTCATAAATCGAGTATTGTCGGTTATTATTATAAGAGTTCCGCTTTCGCGAAAGCGGAAACTGAAAACACCTATTTCCTTCCAGAAAAATATGCGTGGAAAATGACACCACAGGAATTACCTGCATCCTATACCTTCCATCAAGTTCTATTACTTACTTGGGAAAGCTTAGACAGAGGCTTTGCACCGCTGCTCTGGATGCAACTAGAAGACAAGAGTTTTGAAAGCTTTTTTGTTGTTAAATAATTTCCTTTTAGCTGATAGATTCACACTATATCAGGATTTACCCTATTTATTTGTGATTTTATAAACATAGTTTAACTTCAATTTCTTAAAGTATGGAAGTATGTATGGTTACCTTTAAGCATGGAAAAGAAATTTGAAAGAAAGACGGATGATCAACCATTGACCAGTTTCGGTGATCGAAATGTGGAACACAGGGATCTTGATTTAGAAAAGACAACAATCAAAGACAAACAAAAAACATCAAAATAATGAATTACTTAAACTTCGATTTAGAAAAAGCAAAACACACCAGTAAGGAACTTAATATTCTATTAGCTGATTATCATTTATACTATCAAAAATTAAGAAATTACCATTGGAATATTGTAGGAAAATCATTCTTCGATTTACATATTAAATTTGAAGAAATGTATGACGATGCCATTATAAAAATTGATGAAATTGCAGAGCGTATTTTAACTTTAAGATACCAACCTACATCCAATTATAGTGATTATTTAAAACTTTCTAATATAAAGGAAACCAAGTCAGAATTATCTGATATAGAAATGGTGAATAATCTAATAGAAGATCATGGTAGTCTTCTTTCTCAAATGTCAAAAGTTGTAGCAACAGCTGGAGACTGTGATGATGAGGGTACGATTGATTTAATAGGTGCTTATATACGGGAATTAGAAACTACTTCATGGATGTTAGATGCTTGGAGAATGAACTCTGAAGATACTAGAAAATCTATTTAATCTAGCATACTTATTACAAATTAAAAGTCCCATTTTATAACTAAAATGGGACTTTTTATGAAGTTTAAAAAAAAAGAAACTTAATTCCTTCTCCTTCTGTTGCTATTGCTATTGCTATTATTATTGCTATTACTACTACTTCTTGTGTTCTTTTTACCTTGCTGGCGCTTATTGTTATTGTTATTGGTATTAGAACGGCTCGTACTTGTATTGCGATAAATCAGCGCCTTAGACTCTAAAAGGTCTTCTTCTTTTGCAGCAAGGTTGATCTCCCCTTCGCTTAATTCAAAGAGGTGCTTAAAAATAACCGCATCATCTACAGAGTCTTTATTCCAATTTAGGAACGATTTCTTCATGTGGTTTGCGATAATATAAGCGAGAGCTTCTCTTTTCTCTCCCTTTTCCCATCCTAGAGCAACATTGATCATTCCCTGGATATTATTTCCATAAAATCGGTAACGAGGTCTTTTTTGAGGGTAAGACATTCTTGCTGGTCTGGCCGCAAGCTCTTCTCTATCAGGAATAGGATATGGGGAATCTACGTCTAAATCAAAATTTGCGATAACAAATAATTGATCCCATAGTTTGTGTTGAAAGTCGGCAACATCTCTTAAATGTGGATTTAAATTACCCATCACACCTATAATAGCGGTAGACATCTTATTGCGTTCTTCCTTAGTTTCTAAGGCTCTGCAATGTTCCACTAACTTTTGAATATGTCTTCCATATTCTGGTATAACAAGCTGGTTGCGCTCTGTATTGTATTCTAATGATGATATCAAATTGAAATGGTATTACTTAATGTGAAGTGTTGCAAAATACACAAAATAGAATAAATAATCTATTAAAGAGAGATAACTCCTTTAACTTTACTGACCTCTTTATATTTAGCGATCACTTTGTCAGGGTTTTTCATGTTTACTAGTATAGAAACACTGGTGTATTTTCCTTTACTGGATTCCTTTGTCGTTATTACCGCTCCTGTATTATCAAAAAGCGTTTCTATCTCTGAGATTTGTGTTCCTTGCGTTGGGACTATGAATTTATACAAATACTTAGAAGGCCATGAACTCGTGTCTGCCAGCTGAATCTTTAGTTTTGCGTAAAACTCTTCTGAATTTTTATTTTCCATACTGTAGATGCAAATATAATTCATCATAGCCTCGATTGCTATTGATAGATTTAGTTATTTTGTACTGTTATGAAAAAAATCAAAAGAATTTTAATCATCGGTGGTCCTGGATCGGGAAAAACTAGTGTTCTAAAGGCTATTGAAAAAAATGGCTTTAACGTACATCATGAAATCTCTAGGGAAGTAACTGCAAAAGCAAAACAGCAAGGCATAGCGCAACTTTTTCTAACCGACCCGTTTGCTTTTAGCAATGAATTGCTTGCTGGTCGTATTTTACAATTCAATAAAGCGACAGAAGGAATCCATTTTTATGACAGAGGTATTCCAGACATTCCTGCCTATCACGTGTTTACAGGGGATGATATTCCAGCAGAATTTATCAAGGCTAGTGAAGAACACCAGTACGATTTAGTCTTCTTTTTACCACCGTGGGAGGAAATATACGAGAGTGACAGTGAACGTTATGAGAGTTATGAGCAAGCAGTAGTTTTAGGAGATATTCTCCATAGCTTTTATAGCAAGTTAGGCTACACTCCTATTCCTATTCCTAAACTTGATGTAGAAAATCGTCTTACTTTTATTAACGATCATTTATAGTATTGATAAATAGATCCTTAAACATATTAAAAACCGTTTATGGTTTTGACCAATTCAGACCTTTACAACAGGAGATTATTTCCAGTGTATTAGAAGGTAGGGATACTCTTGCCTTATTACCTACTGGTGGAGGAAAATCTGTATGTTATCAAATTCCAGGTATACAACTTCCAGGTATCTGCATTGTCATATCTCCGCTGGTTGCTTTGATTAAAGATCAAGTCGACCAACTTAAAAAGCGAAATATCAAAGCGGTAGGAATCACTGGAGGTATTTCTTACCAAGAACTAGATGATGTACTGGATAATTGTATTTATGGAAATTATGATTTTCTGTATTTGAGTCCAGAGCGATTGCAACAAGCGTTAGTTAAGGAACGTATTCTTAAAATGAATGTCAATCTGATCGCTATTGATGAAGCACATTGCATCAGTGAATGGGGCCATGATTTTAGACCTGCCTACCGACAGATCATTACGTTAAAAGAGTTGCATCCTCGAGTTCCTATAATTGCGGTTACAGCGACAGCAACCCAAGCGGTACAAGAAGATATAGTCACCGTCTTGGAACTGGAAGATGCACAAGTATTCAAGTCTAGTTATGAGCGTTCCAACATTCATTACAAAATAGAAAACACTGGAGATAAACGACAAGCACTACGTCATTTTTACACGGTTTATCCCGGTAGCAGTATCACCTATGTAAGAAGTAGAAAGAATGCCGTAGAATTCACTTTACTCCTTCAGCAAGCTCAAATTACTTCAGGATTCTATCACGGTGGCCTTTCTAATAAAATACGAACCCGTACTGCGCAATCCTGGATGAATAATAAAATACAGGTGATGGTAGCTACAAATGCATTTGGTATGGGGATCGATAAGCCAGATGTGCGTAGCGTCGTTCACATGCAATTACCTGACAGCGTTGAGAGTTACTATCAAGAAACTGGAAGAGCCGGTAGGGATGGTGATGACAGTATTGCTTATTTTATTTACAATCGCAATGATATTGAACATGCGTACAATCAGTTTGTGAAATCACAACCTACGGCAGATTATCTCAAATTTATCTATCGCAAATTATCTAATTATTTGAGAATAGCCATAGGTGAAGGAGAAGAGCAAACTCATCCTCTTTCCTTTTCAAAATTTTGCGCCACCTATCAATTAAACGGTATGCAAGCATACAGCGCCCTTAACGCCTTAGACAGATTTAGTGTGATCAGTCTTGCACAAGGTTATCATAGACGTTGTAGTGTCAGCTTTCGCGAAAGCGGAACAAGAATCATTTCCTTTGCCCAAAATAGACCTGTTGTCAATGCAATTATACAGGCCATCTTGCGCACTTATGGAAGCAGTAAAAATCACGTGCTACAAATCAATACAGCTTTGATCGCTACACGAAGTAATACGAGTGAAGAAGAAGTAAATGAAGCACTGCAGTTGCTGCACGATCAAGAATTGATAGAAGCTACTATTACCAATACAGATTTACAAATCACCTATTTAGTTCCTAGAGATGATGATCGTACCATCAATAGATTCTCAAGAGAACTAGAACGACAGAATACGCTGAGGCTTAATAAACTAAAGTCATTAGTACAGCTGGTAACCAATACAACCACTTGTATCAATAGAATGATATTGGAATATTTTGACGAAAAAACTGACACCGATTGTGGCCATTGTAGCAACTGTTTGAGCGCAGTAGTTAGAACTACCTCAGGACAAATTATCACCCTATTACGCAAGCAGCCCTTTGATAGTCAAGAGATCTGTAAAAGAATAAATGAACATAAAGATGTGGTGGTCGCACATCTAAAAACATTATTAGAACAAAAGAAAGTTATTTTAACTAGCCATAATAAATATAAAATCAATGAATAAGTCCTTAAAGATAGTATTCTTCGGTACACCAGAATTTGCCACTGGCGTATTAGATACATTGCAAAAATCACATCATGAAATAGCGGCTGTGGTAACAGCTCCGGACAAACCTGCGGGAAGAGGAAGGAAAATTAATGAGAGTGATGTAAAAAAATATGCTGTAGCACATGATCTTCCCGTTTTGCAACCTAAAAACTTAAAAGCAGACGAATTCTTAAAGGAGCTAGCTTCATTTAAAGCAGATGTGCAGGTTATCGTAGCCTTTAGAATGCTACCAGAAGCCGTATGGAAGATGCCTCCTTTAGGTACATTTAATCTCCACGCAAGCCTATTGCCACAATACAGGGGGGCAGCCCCTATCAATTGGGCAATTATAAATCAAGAAAGAGCAACTGGTGTAACAACATTCTTTATAGATGATAAAATTGACACTGGCGCTATTATCTCCAACAAAGAGATTCCTATTGATCCATTAGAAGACGTAGGAACACTTTATACAAGACTAATGTCTATTGGAGCACAACTGAGTTTGGAAACCGTTAATAGTATCGCTGCGGGCACAGTTACTACCTCCCTACAAAAAGATAATACGGATCTAAAAGAAGCTCCCAAACTCAATAGTGAAAACACATTCATCGATTTTACAAAAAATGCGGTGACAGTTGACGCACTAATAAGAGGATTGTATCCTTATCCAGTAGCAAAAGCTTTTTTATATAATAAAGAGCAAATGGTTGTGAAAATTCACAAAAGTAAAGTCGTTGAAAAACACCACAAAATGAAACCCGGAAGTTTTGTTATAGAAAACGGGGAGATGATTGTTGCCTGTGGTAAAAACATGATACAAATCGAAGAACTCCAATTACCTAATAAAAAACGCATGAAAATAAAAGATCTATTGAATGGATATACGTTTGTTCCAGATGCTAGATTTGACGAGGCTTAAGGAGAAATCTCCTTGAAAGGCTTATAGTTATTAACAATTTATCGGTTTTATGAACAAATTGTTGAGATTTACACTGTAATCCTTGTGTGGTCGCATATTCCGTATAAATTTGTTCAACGTTTTAGTTTAACCAACATTAATTTAAATTCAATTATGAACAAAACAGATTTAATCGAAGGAATGGCAGAGCATGCTGGAATTTCAAAAGCAGCAGCTAAAAAAGCATTAGAATCTTTCTTAGGAAATGTAGAAGGTTCTCTTAAAAAAGGAGATAGAGTATCCTTAGTAGGATTCGGATCTTTCTCAGTTTCTAAAAGAGCTGCTCGTGAAGGTAGAAACCCACAAACTGGTAAGACTATCAAAATTGCTGCAAAAAAAGTTGTAAAATTCAAAGCAGGTAGCGATTTACAAAAAGCTGTAAACTAATTTAGATTAGTTTAAACCATTAGAAGTCCTAACTTAACTCGTTTAAGATTGGGACTTTTTTTATTGCTTTTATCTAAGTATTTTATCTGATCCTTTTGCTATTCTCTTAAAACTAGTGTGATATTCATTAATTTTTACTAAGTTTAAGGTGATAAGAACAGTTTATGAAAAATGTAGCGCCAGAAAAAGGAAGTCTTTTAGTTTCCGAACCTTCCATAATAGGAGACGATTCCTTCTCACGCTCTGTGGTTTTACTTACTGAATTTAATAAAGAAGGTGCTGTAGGTTTCATTCTCAACAAACCCCTAGACTGTACATTAGATCAATTGATACCTGAAATCACTTTACAATTAGAGGTGTACCAAGGCGGTCCAGTAGAAACAGATAACCTTTATTTTCTTCACAATATACCAGATCTTATTCCAGACTCCCACTTAATTGAAGATGGTATTTATTGGGGTGGAGACTTTCATGCAGTAAGTGATTTACTTCGTAAAGGAAAAATTACCGGAGAAGAAATCAAATTCTTTTTAGGGTACTCTGGATGGGAACGCCATCAACTAGAGAATGAGTTAGAATCTAATTCTTGGGTAGTCGTGGAAAACACGGATAGTAAAAACCTTCTATCAAATAATATGCATGATATTTGGAAAAAGAAAATGAAATATTTAGGTGGTGACTACGAGTTATGGTCTAATGCTCCAGAGAACCCTTCTTATAACTAATCAAAAAAGGTGTCATTAAGCAATTCTATCAACTCATTTGCAGTCTCATCAGAGTAACTCTTTTTACGGTATTTAGTAACACTTTGAACACCTCTTATCATATTAGTAACAAAGATTTCATCTGCTCTTTGCAATTCAAAAGGTGTGATGGTTTCCTCTACAAAATTATAGTTGAGCATCTTTTTAAATTGCTTGATAATATGAGTTCTCATAACACCATTCAAACAGCCGTCATCAATAGGTGGCGTTTTGATCTCATCGCCTTTACGTAAAAACACGTTTCCTGAAATAGCCTCGACAACCATCTTATCTTGATTGAGCAATAATAAATCATCATAATCATTTTCGCTAGCATAAATACCTGCAAGAATGTTTACCGCTTTATTAGTGGTCTTTAAAGTGCTTAATAAAGAAGCATAAACAAAATGATCTTTGAACAGATCAACTTCTTTCTTGGACACATTTTCAAAAGCACCCTCCAGACTAGAACAAGAAATCGAGTAGTTCACTGATAAATCATTTGGCGTATATAAACCTCCTGATTTTCTCCAAACACTAATCCTTATCCTGGCATGATTTTTATCTAAACCTTCCTTGTTAAGTAACTGATGAATGCTATCCTCAAGGAATTCTGGAGTGAAAAATTGAGGGATATCCATGCGTAAAATACGCATACTTGACATCAACCTAAAATAATGTTCTTCAAAGAGTAATGCTTTACCTTTATAACACCTCAAAGTTTCAAAAACTCCATCACCATAAAAGGTTCCCCTGTTATCGTAAGGGATAACAGCATTCTGTTCTTCTAAAAATTCTCTATTAATTATCACCATAAAAAAAGCCCTGTAATTTCAGGGCTCAAAATTAAATATTAATTAGGGTTTTATCTAGAACCTAGGACTTTTTTTAGTGCTCCTATTTGGTTTTCCCAAAACATTTTTTGTTCTTCTACCTCATCTTCATCATCACCAAAATCTGAAATCATTAAAGAGACATCTTTAGTAATTTCATCTACTTGAATTCTAATTTCAAAATATTTTTTAGTGTCCTCATCATAATCCCATTGAAAACGGGCTCTTTCTCCAGAGACGCGTTTAAGGATTTTTGCTTTCTCTTCCTGTCCATCCCAAATAAATCGGAAATACTCGCCACGACTATTTACATTGTCAGCAAACCATTCTGACATTCCAGATGGCGTTGCAATATGTTGATATAACAAAGTCGGTGATGCTTGAATTGGAAATTCAAGGTCAAATTTGATTGGGTCTTGCATTTAATAAACTTTGACGGCAATATAAGGTTTAATTTCATTCCTGAAAAAAGAAAATTAATCAAAATTAATAATGAGTAAGGTTTGGAATAAAAAAATAAATAGATGTATATTTGCAGCCGCTAAACAACAAAGAATATTACCTAAATGGCGTGGTAGCTCAGTTGGTTAGAGCGCAGCACTCATAATGCTGAGGTCGGCGGATCGTGCCCGCCCCACGCTACAAAGCTCTTACTTTACAGTAAGAGCTTTTTTATTATCTAGTAGTTCCTCTTTTAATTAGTGACGATTTCAAGGTATGTACACGTGTTACCTTTATTTTATCTGTGTTATTAATGAGGTTCAACATCCTGATGAACGCCTTCTTCCCTATTTCTGGAGCCTGTTGATCAATAACAGACATTTTTGGAAAGGAATAATTAGATAAAAGTCCGTCAGAATAACATATAAGCTGTAATTCTTCAGGTATTTTGATATGCAATTCGTGTGCTTTATTTAATGCCAAGACTCCTGCTATTTGATCTAATGCTATAATAGACTGAATACCATCAAATTTTAAAGCCTTTTCTATTTTTCTAGAATATTCCTCTTCGTCAGATGCTGTAATAACTAGGAAGCTTACATCTTCATTCATTTCTACACTGGCTCTAATACCTTTTTCTCTTAATTTGCCGACACTTAATAGACTTATAGTACTGGCCATACAAATAGTTCTATCACCACTTTCTAATAAGAAATCAAAAGCTCTTTGACCAGATTGATAATCATCATTAACTATCTTATCACATTCCAATTCGTCTATGACACGATCAAACATGACTAAAGGAATACCCAAATCTATAAGTTCTTCAAAATGCTTATATTTTTCAACTTGTTGGGTTTCCCTTGCGGCAGCTATTATAAAACCATCAATAGATTCTTTATTTAAAGCAGATAAATAGGCAACTTCTTGATCATAGGATTCATTTGAAAAGCCCGTAATGATTTTAAAATTATTTTCTGTAGCTGCTACTTCCAAACCATTTAAAACTTGTGCAAAAAAGTCATTCCTAATGTCTGGAATTATCACAACTATAGTTTTATTTGTCTTTAAGGACGTTTGTGAAAACTTATAGCCTAACTCCCTTGCAGCCTCGATTATCTTAAGCTTTGTATCGCTGTTAATTTCTTCACTGTTATTTAAGGCTTTTGAAATAGTCGAAATCGAATAATTCAACAAATCTGCCAGTTGTTTTAGGGTTACTTTCTCTTTTTTCATGCTTCAATTGCTAGCATAGGAAATATAAGGGTATTCTTGAACACTGACAACTGATTTTATTAATTAACATATGTTAATAATGATGCTAATACGTATAAAATAATCGTTTAAAAACATATATATATTTTTAAAATATTCTCCTAAAACGGTAAATATTCCATGAAATGCATAATAACAACGTTGTTCAGCGATTATATTGTTAAAATACCTTTTTTGACGATGAACGACCTTTATATTCGTGTACCTGAACAAATAATAAAAAGGCTCATGAAAAAAACTACTCTTTCCCACCATTGGAAAATGATAATGTTCACATTTGTTGCATTATATTCCTTTTCGAGCATCGCACAAACTAGTCAAGTTAATTTAGATATAAGTTGGCCGTCTTATTCTGGTGAAAACTATATTTTAATCTATAACCCCTCTGGAACTGAGATAGCTCGATATTGTAATCCTGCTCAGTGTTATACTGGATCTGCGGTTGCCTATTACGCTACTATTGATTTAGGTTGTTTACCAGACGGTAACAACTATAGAGCTAGATTATATGATAGCCCAAACGATGGCTGGGATAGCGGTGGTACCGCTACTATAACTTCAGGAGGAAACGTAGTCCTTAGTACTGGTTTAAACAGTGGTCAAAGTGGCGACTATTTTAACTTTAATGTATATGGCGGTGGCTGTGGTGCTGCTGCGCCAGAAGTGGCTGTTTTAGGAAATGGAGTTATTATTTCTGATAACGACACCACTCCTAGTAGTGCTGATGCTACTAATCTTGGTACAGCCGACGGAACTACAAGTATTGCAGTCACCTACACTATAGAGAATACGGGAACTGCAAATTTAGATCTTACAGGTACTCCTATTAATATAACTGGAACAAACGCTGGAGACTTTAGCATTACCGATCAACCTGCCGCAACTATTGCTCCTGGAAGTTCAGATACCTTTACCGTAGAATTTTCACGTGCTACTACTGGGACCAGTAATGCTGTGATTAGTTTTACTTCAAATGATGCAGATGAGACGAACTATAATTTTGATATTACGGCGGTTTCGGCTGGATCAATATCTACTTTATACTTTGAAAATTTTGATGGTGGCGCTTCTGGATGGAGTCCTTCCACAACAGGCGGTTTTCAATTTAGTTTGGGAACTGTAACTAACGAAAAAGGAGAAGGAGACTATTGGTATACTAATAACTGGAACAATTATCCAGCCAATGCATCTGCAACGGTGACCAGTCCAATCATTTCTACCTTAGGATATACCGACCTTAAGTTTTATATAGATTTTAGAACCAATACCAATGATAATAAAGATGGTATGAGAGTTCAATACAGTGATGACGGCGGTAGTACTTGGATCACCTTAGGTTCTGATACTTCTGGTGTAAATTGGTATAATTCTACAGACGTAGATGGATTTGCTAACAATGCCGATGCATGGACCGGAGACAACTCCAATTTAACTGCATCCCTAAGTAGGTTTGAAGAAGCTACACATGTCTTACCTAACTCTACTGAAAACAATGCCAACCTAAGATTGCGAATTGCTTTTGCCAGCAATGGGTCAACTCCTACAGATGATGGTGCTTTATTTGACAACATTATTATCACTGGTAGAAAAATAATCCCTGATAATGCTCCTGATGGACCAGCTGATGTAAATGATAATTTGACACTTTGGTTGAGATCTCAAGATATTCCATCCACTGATGGAACATTATTGCCATTGTGGGAAGATCAAGCACTAGATAACGATGCTTTTGAAATACCTGCAAATGCTCCTGTATATGCTAATAATACGACTAACAATATCAACTTTAACGCAACTGTTGCTTTTGATAGATCTCAACAACAACACTTAAGAGGTAAAGGAGGTTATAACTCTAACGATTACTGGATTGTCGTACGTAGTACGATAGATATGACGGGACAACTAGCAGGTGAAACCATGCTTCTAGCTGCAAAATGCGCTCCTGTCAACCCAGCAAAAGACCCTTCTGGATTAGGTTGGGGCCCCGTATCAGTAAGATTTGATGACGAAGTTATTTCGCATAGTGTTGGTACTGTTTCTGAAACAAACCCAGCAGATGGCAGTTATGGAAGATCATTCTCTAACGCTACTAGAACATTTGATGATGTACACATCCTCAATGTGAAAAATAACCCAGCAAACAATCAAACAGAAATCTATTTAAACGGACGTAAAATTGATAACCAAACGGGTATGACCCAAATCTCTAGAGAAACCTTAAACTTTTATGGCTTTACCAACAAACCTTTTTATATAGGTGCCGGACGTTACCAATTGAACGGGTTACCATTTGAAACTCACTTGAACGGAGAAATAACCGAAGTTTTTAGTTATAGAGATAGAAAATCTAATTTAGTACAACAAAGAATATATTCTTATCTGGCTATCAAAAACGGAGTGTCATTACACAATCCTACAAGTACTTTAGATGATCATAGGGCTGATTGGGATTACCTTGATTCTGACGACAATACAGTGTGGAACTATTCCGCTAACACAAACTTCAACTTTGACGTTGCAGCAATAGGACGTGATGATAAATCAGAATTAGTTCAAAAACAATCTAAAAGTGAAAACTCAACGAGTATAGTAGCTGTAGGTTTAGATCGCGTGGAAGACTTAGGAACGCAAAACGCGCAGAGCTTTGATAATGATAAAGACTTTTTATTCTGGGGTCATAATGGACAAGACCTCAATGCCAGCAGCACAATTATAAATCACGATGTTGGTATTTCAAATGCCGTATTGACAAACATCACAAGAATGAACCGTGTATGGAAGATGGAAGAGCAAACCCCTACTGACATAGCAACTACCGAGCTTAGAGTAGCTACCACTGATTTTGCTGGTCTACCAGCCTTAACAGTAAATAGAAAATATGTTCTTATGATAGCAGATGATGAGAACTTTACTACCGGACTGGAAACAAGATTCTTCGTTAACGATGGAATATATGAAAGAGCTTCTTACAACTTTGATGGAATTAAGTATTTCACTCTTGCTGTCTCTGATGTGATGTTTGATGATAGAAGTGTCGCTTTTGACGGTGTAGATGATCACATCATCGTAGATAATCCTCAAGGCTTGGGAAGTACTTTTTCTGCAAGTGCGTGGATTTTAAGTGAAGGTGCAAACAGTGCCAATACAGAAAGAACCATCGTTGCAAAAAGAGCAAATGGTAATGGATACCAGCTGTCTCTTAGAAATGACAATCGGATAACACTAAGATGGAATGGTAGCTCTTTAGAAGAAATGGTTTCTAATACAGCTTTAAGTGATGGCGTATGGAGACATATAGGTTTCTCTTATGACGGCAGTACTGCAAAAATCTATATTGATGGTGTTCTGGACATTGAAGCTACGCTCTCTGCTCCTCTTCCTGATGGAAACTTATTAGGAATAGGTGCTAGAATAGACGAAGATGAAATGGCTTACGACCTTTTCCATGGAGAAATTGATGAAATCAGAATGTGGGATATGGCTTTAACTGAAAATCAAATCAGATTCATCATGAACCAAGAGCTGATGGAAAACGCCAACCTTGTCTCTGGTAAAACCATTCCAAGTACGATTACTAAAAATGAACTAGCTGGATTGAACTGGACGACCTTATCTGCTTATTACAGTATGAACAGTTTTATTGGAACTTCTTTAAATGACGAATCTGTTAATGAAGGCTATGGTAGAATGGCAAATGAGAACTACTTTGAATTAAGAACTCAAACCGCTCCGTTACCATATAAATCCTTAGGTACCGGCGACTGGGAAAATTCTTCTAGTTGGGAAAATGGTTCTGTGCTATACACGCCAGGAAGTACTCGTGTCATTAATGGAGTTGTTGAAAATATAGACTGGAACATCGTAAAAACTAACAATGAAGTTACTATTGCAAATTCAGATATAACCTTACTAGGCTTATTTGTAGAAAGTAACGAAATGAATGTAGATAACGATCACGGACTTACCATTACTCATGTTCTGGATCTTCAAGGTTCCATTGATCTTAAGGGAGAATCTCAATTAATTCAAACTACAGACAGTGATTTGTTAAGTACCACAACTGGATTTATAGAAAGAGATCAACAAGGAACAGGTATCACATATGACTATAATTATTGGTCTTCTCCGGTAAGTATTACTAATAATAACAATGATAATAACGGTTTTTCCCTAGCTGACGCTCTTAAAGATGGAACTCTAGTAAATAATCCTAGAGATTTAAACTGGACGCCTACAAGTGTGAGAAATGGTACAGCAGGAGATGCTGCTACCGCGGCTACTATATCTGGAAGATGGTTGTACAAATATGGAAACTTAACTAGTGGCACATATGCTAACTGGCAGTATACAGGTCCCACAGGAGTTATGAATGCTGGTGAAGGATTTACAATGAAAGGAACTGGTGCAACTGGAGAACAAAACTATGTTTTTGTAGGGAAACCTAACAATGGAGCTATTGATCTCCCTATCAATGCAGGAAACGATTACTTAATTGGTAATCCATACCCAAGCGCTTTAGATGCTCATGAATTTATTACAGATAACCCTAACCTAGACGGTACCTTATATTTTTGGGAACATTGGGGTGGTAATACTCATATCCTTGCTAGCTATCAAGGTGGCTATGCGATGTACAACTTCTCTGGTGGTGTGGCTAATGCAACTTTAGGAACTTCTAGTCCAGACGTTAACCAAGGAGGAATTGCTACCAAACGTCCAGAACGTTTTGTGCCGGTTGCACAAGGATTCTTTGTTACTGGAATTACAAATGGTACGATCAGATTTAGAAACGATCAACGACAGTTTGTAACAGAATCTTCTGGAAACAGCCTTTTTGTGTCTGCTCCAGGAACTGATGCTGGAAGCAATGCGTATGCAGACTATAACAGCTTTAATGATCCAAGACCTAAAATCAGATTGGGATTTGATAGTCCTAGTACCATACACAGACAACTATTATTGACTATTGACCCCAATGCAAGTAGGAACTATGACCATGCTTTTGACGGTGTTCAAATCGACGAACAAATGGAAGATATGGCATTCATTTTAGGAAATAAAAATCTAACCATTCAAGGAATAGATGCTATGAACTCAAACATTGAATTGCCGTTAATGGTAAAATTACAAGCAGAAGGTAACATGACCATCAAATTAGATGAGATTAAAAATATAGAACCAACGCAGCAAATCTTCCTTAAAGATGCTGTCTTAGGAACTTATACAGATTTGATGAGTGGTCACTACACAAGCCCTAGATTAGTTGCTGGAACCAACTCAACACGTTATTCTATTGTGTTCAATGACCCTTCCACTTTGAGTAATGAAGATGTGACACTAGTAGAAAGCGATTTAGTGGTCTACACTCCTAACGGTATGCATACTTTAAACATAAAGAAAGGACAGAACATCACTATGGAATCCATCGGGCTTACTAACATGTTAGGACAGCAGGTTCAAACTTGGGATGTTAGAGATCAAGGCGGAATCATCTCGGTGAGTACTCAAAATATAGCCAGCGGTAACTACATTATGGTTATGGACACTAATTACGGTATGCAGTCCCGAAAAGTGATTATTAAGTAAAACACTCCAATCCCTAACTACAAAAGCCTTTGAAATTATTCAAAGGCTTTTGTTATTTATAGAGGTCTAATAAATTAGATTAACGAGCTTGCAGTTGTATACTAATTATACAAATGCTTAGGTTTGAAAGTGCCCATATCAAATTGATATGATTGTTCCTTCAACAGCATTAGCGTCCTGTAGGGTATTTATAAAAGGATACCTGATCGATACTCAGGAGCATCTAAGACAGTTTTGAAATAATCTCTTCGGGGGTCAGCAACGATTGCTCGCCACTGGCCATATTCTTTAGGTTCAGTTTTCCTGTCGTAATTTCATCTTCACCGGCAAGAATCACGTAAGGAATAGCATTGCGATCTGCATAACTCATTTGCTTCTTCATTTTTGCAGCATCGGGATAGAGTTCTGTTTTGATTCCGCTTTCGCGAAAGCGAGACAACCACAAAGAACAATACTGCGCTTCTTTCATCCCAAAATTAATAAACAATACCTCTACTCCTGCTCTTACCGAGTCTGGGAAAAGGTCTAATTGTTCCAAAACTAAGTAAATGCGGTCCAGTCCAAAACTGATTCCGACACCACTCACGTCTTTTAATCCAAAGATTCCAGTTAAATCATCATAACGACCACCACCACCTAAACTTCCCATAGCAACTCCTTCTGGAGCAGCGACCTCAAAAATACATCCTGTGTAATAATTCAAACCCCGAGCAAGCGTTATATCAAGATCCAGAACAGCGCTTTTTAAAGGCATTTGGGTAATGGAAGTATTGATAAATTCGAGCTCTTCAATTCCTTTTAATCCTATTTCAGAATTTTTGAGCAATTCTTTCATGCTCGCAATCTTTTCTGCATAAGATCCAGAAAGGGAGAAAACAGGATCCAGAATATCAATGGCTTGTTGATTGATTCCTTTGGATAGCATTTCTTCCTGTACCTTTTCCTTTCCGATTTTATCCAGCTTATCTAATGCAACCGTAAAATCTATAAGCTTATCCTCTGCTCCCATTACCTCAGCAATACCAGCAAGAACTTTACGGTTATTGATTTTTATAGTGCAAGCCTTCAGTTTTAAGTCTGTAAAAACAGTATCGTATAATTGTACGAGTTCTACTTCTTGAAAAAGCGAGTTGCTTCCTACTACGTCTGCATCACATTGGGTAAATTCTCTAAAACGTCCTTTCTGTGGGCGATCTGCTCGCCATACATTTTGCATTTGATACCTCTTAAAAGGAAAGGTAATATCGTTTTGATTTTGAACCACATAACGTGCAAAAGGTACGGTAAGATCGTAACGCAATGCCTTATCAGAAATCTGGGCAGTCAGTTGATTTTCTTTACCTGTTTCCAAAAGTTCTGGATCGGCCTTTTTAAGGTATTCCCCACTATTCAAAATTTTAAATATCAATCGGTCACCTTCTTCACCGTATTTACCCATCAATGTATCAGAATTCTCAAAACTAGGAGTTTCAATAGGCATAAAGCCGTACAGCTCAAAATGACGCTGGATCTTGTTCATGATATACTGCCTGCGCTGTACTTCTAGCGGACTAAAATCTCTGGTACCTTTAGGAATAGATGGTTTCTGTGCCATAATTTTTATTAAGGATGCAAATATAAACAGTTATGCGACGTCTGTTCCTAAAGTAATTTTAATAAAAAGATAATTTACCTGAAGAACTTGTAACTTTCTATCGATTTTCAAGTCTTACTTTCCATGATAGGATTACTACGCCAAAATATCAATATCGCACAACAAAGCATTAAAGGCCAATTGCTGCGTACCATACTGACCATTATTATCATTGCCATAGGAATCACCGCTCTTGTAGGGATTTTAAGTGCTGTAAATGCACTTTCTTCCACTTTAAATAATGGTTTCTCAGGAATAGGAACCAATACCTTTTATGTGCAGCAATACTCGCGTAGTTTTCAAAGTCGTGGTGGCAATAAAAGAACCAAGGTGAATCCTATTATCAATTACCGACAAGTAAGAGAATTTAAAGATAAATATAAGACCGCATTAACTCAAGTAGGCATTTCTTTTCAAGCCACTAGTAGTGCCGAAGTAAAAAGTGAAGACAGAAAGACCAAACCAGAAGTCATCGTTGCTGGTGTCAATGAATACTATGCAGAGAATGCTGGTATCAAACTCGGTGAAGGTCGTATGTTTTCCTCTTTAGATATTTCAAATAATTCTAAAGTCTGTGTGGTAGGAAGCGACATGCAAGAAGATCTATTCCAAGGCTTTAATCCATTAGGTAAAACCCTTAGTATACGAGGTAATAAATTTACAGTAATTGGTATTCTGGAAGAAAAGGGGTCTACCTTCGGTAATAACGTAGACTTAAGAATTCTTATTCCTATTGAAACAGCACGGGGTATTTATACAGCTCCTAATATCAATTATGATTTAAGCGTCAAGGTATTTGAGCAAAATTTTATAGAAAAGGCAAAAGACGATGCGATTATTTTAATGCGAAATATCCGAGGTCTCAACCCTATTGAAGAAGATAATTTTGGAATCGTACAAAGCGATCAGCTAATGGGGAATTTGAATGATATAACTTCTTCTTTAAATATTGCTGCTATTATCATAAGTCTGATCACCATTTTTGGCTCTTCTATAGCACTGATGAATATCATGTTGGTTTCTGTTACAGAGCGCACGCGTGAAATAGGTGTTAGAAAAGCTCTTGGTGCTAAACGCAGCACGATTTCATGGCAGTTTTTTATTGAGACCTTTTTAATCAGTCAGTACGGCAGCATAGTAGGTATTCTGTTAGGAATGCTTATAGGATATGCGGTTTCTGCTGGGTTTGAAATCCCATTTGAAATCCCGTGGAATGCGATTATTGCTGCAACTATTGTTTCTGTTTTAATAGCCTTTGCTTCTGGTGTTATTCCAGCGGTAAAAGCAGCAAAGCTCGACCCTATTGAAGCCTTGCGTTACGAGTAGTATCCAATTCATTACCGTAAAAGACAAGGATGACTATAGATTTTATGTTATACCGATAACAAGCAGCTAAAAAATGATTTGTGTCGCGTCCACCAAATTTTTATAAAAGAGGAGTGAAATTTACAAGAACCTGTGTCATGCGACTCTATTAAAACAATTGATTTGTCTAAAAATAATTGAAAAAAGGAAATAAATTAGCTCTAGGAATTTCATTAGGAGTGGTATTTGGATCGGCCATTGGTCTGGCCATCGGAAATTTAGCCTTAGGGACAGGTGTTGGAATTGCAATAGGAGCTGCCATAGGAAGTTATTTAAAGCAAAAGCAAAGCAACGAGAATGGCGGTAAGTCTTGAATTAATGGAAAGCGAGAGCAGCAAAATTAGATCCTATCGAGACATGGTGCTCTAAAGAGCGTCAACGGTGTTTCATTTCAATAAAAGCAGGTGCAGTTGCCTCAGGGGATTATAAATAAAACACACTTCTTAGCTCCATGATATAGAGTCATTCCATACATTTTATCGCATAACAAATAAACTTCGACAGTGTTTTTAAGGTAGAAAACAAAAAACTCCCCTCAGATCAAAGCTTGTATTAAATTCCTATTGATAAAACGTCTTCAAAGGTTTGTATTTAATAAAGCATAAGGACCTTGATCTTGCCATGATGTCCATAAAGATATCAGTTCAGAACTAAAGTATTGACGGCCGTTTAAAACCTAATGATACCTTACAGATTACTCTTCCTTAGAAGTTTTCTTTACAAACTCGGTCAATAAAACTACTTGAGTAGGTCCTACCCTACCTTCTATTTGATTTGCATTATCATGAACTAAAGAAATATTACGAACGGCTGTACCTCGTTTTGCAATAAGACTAGACCCTTTCACATCGAGATCCTTAATAATTACAATGCTATCACCTCTATGAAGAATGTTACCATTCACATCTTTATGAATGATTTTAGGACCGCGTTGGATTCCATCCTCAGCCCATTGTTTTGTATCTGCCTCCATATACATCATGTCGATAAGATCTACTGGCCAGCCTTCAGCTCGCAATTGATCGAGCATTCTGTATACCACCACTTGCACTGCTGGGACGGTACTCCACATAGAATCATTAAGCGCACGCCAGTGGTTAGGATCTACTTCTGTTTCTCCTTCCAATTGCATTCTACAGGTCTCACAAGCAAAAATAGTCGTGTCCTTGACGTTTTTAGGAGAGTCTGGAACTTCATATACATCTAAGCTGACCTTAATTTCTAAGGTATCTTTTGCAGCGCAAAGCTCACAAGTATCTGCTGATCGTTCTTCTAATTGTTTACGTAAGTCTGACATGGTCTGTTTTTAGGAATTGCAATAGTACATATTCTAGCAGCAGTTTACCTTAAGATATGGCTATTAATTGTTGTTGTTAAGCTTTCGCGAAAGCGGAACAACAGCCACTTCTTCTCTACTATTTCAAATGCCCTAAAATAAAATCAATAGTAGGATTAGTATTCAACTGTTCATCAAAACTTCTGGCTTTGTGTGCCGCTGGTAAGACTAAATTTAAGGACTTCATTTTTTCAATAATAGGATCGTATTCTAAAGAACATTTTCCTAAGAGCATGTTGTCAATACTAGCATTAGATTTATAGAGGTCGTATACCTTTTTAAGCCCAGAAAGGTACAACGCGTCTTTGGTAAAACCGCCGCCGCGATGTATGCGTAATGTGATGTTAAAAGCACGCTCCCGATCGAGTTTGTACTTACCGTGTATCAGGTCAAAGGTATCTGCAAAGGAATAACCTTTTATCAGGGAATCTGTTGCTATGACACGATAAGCCAGTTCTTTTAATCTTGTTAAAGTTAAATTACCACTCATATATTCAGACATCACAGCAAGCCCTTCTTGTGTTTCTACATTATTAGGAAATCCATTGCCGAAAACATATAACGGCTGCTCTATAGCGTTAAAAGTGGTCACCAAATGCACTCCTATTTCGTGATGTGCCAGCACGTTCAATTCATGTTGTGAATACTTGTGACCTTTCTTTAAAATAAGCATTCTATCCTTGTTAGAGACCATAGCTGAAGCACTCATCGCACTGCTTGTTTTGATTTTAAAATCAAAATCGTACAACTCTCGATATTTGATAAAAAAAGCTTCGGCTTCGGCAGTACTAAGTACAGCGTCGTATTTAGGCGCTATAAGTTTTTCTTCTTGAAAATGCAGAATGAATTTAGCATTTTCCACCATCTTCTCTGTAGGTGTTCCAAAAAAGCGCAAGCTGTTGTAATAAAACTTGCTGTTGGGTTCACTGATCGTTTCCATGCATTGTACAAGACCGCTATAGGTGTAAATAACATCTTTATACAAAGATCTGATATCCTCATCTTGTATGCGTTCCAGCCGCTGGCTATAAAACATACGGTGCAACTTATAGGGCTTGAACTTAAGCTTGCGGTATTTGAAATTGGGCTCGTAGGTAAATTTAGATTTAAAAAACTCTTTGCGCTCCTGAGCAATATTCAACGGATTGATATAGGCTAGAAGCTCTAAGTTTTTTACGATTCTATGAACATTTGCATCGATATCAAATACATCTTGATAGGTATTCAAATCTATGTTCTTATATTTTGGGAGTGTGGTATCTATCATAAAAACGGTGGGCATGTGCTTTAATATAATACTTAAGAAGGTCTTGAACAGTTGTTACTACTTCTGGAAAAATTCTTCCCGTAGTTTCATCTGCATATATCTTTGAAATTTCTGTAGCGAGAACAAGTGTGTTTAACGAGTTATTAGTTACATATTTTAAAAAGTAACCATTTCCTTTAAAAACATCATTGATGGTACAATGCACTTTTTGCTCTATAGGCAATTGAACATCGTCTAAGATATCTTGCCATTGCGTGATCTCAGCACGGTACTTCTCTTCATCTACATTAGTAGTTCCTATATTGAAAACGGGTACTTCTCGATCCCATCTTTTCCAATTATAAGAATGCATATCGTAAAAAACACTACTTCCGAAAAGCTCCTCTAATTTAACAATAAGGCTAAGGACTACTTTATAGAAATTATCGTGTTTTCTATGAGCTCTATCTTTTTTCTCTTGGCTTAAGGGTTTCTTCCAAAGTGTTTTTCCCCAGGCAGTGTCATAAATAGCCGTCTCCGGGGCTCTGTTTAAATCGTACTCAAACCTACTGTCATGTGCAATTAAGGTAATAGGCAAACCAGAAATCATCTGACCTGTACCCGGATCTTCTTCATACCAGCGATCGTACTCGGTATGCAAACAGTTGTCCCATAAATCTTTTGAAAAATGATGACCGTCATGAACCGCCGCACAAGCATAAGGCACATAATCTTCAATTTTTATAGAAAACGAATAATCTTCTGCAACTGCATGGAAGCTTTCTTGGTTTTCAATACGAGTTATGATCTCACGAATAGAAAGTTTAATCATCTAGTATGGTGCTTTTTAGCTTGTTCCGCCTTTCCAGTTGTTTGATGCGATCTTCTACTACTTCTTCAAAAAAGTCTATGACTTTTTCTTGTAACTTTACTTTAGATGCTTTGTTGATATAGGTAATGCCTCCTGGAGACATCACGTTTACTTCTACCAGCATTCCATTAATAACATCTATTCCTACAAAGTACAAACCATCTTTGACTAATTTAGGACCTATTTTTTTACAAAGGTTTTTCTCTGCTGCTGTAAGCGCATGCTTCTTAAAGGTGCCACCAGCGCTTATGTTAGAACGATGGTCTTCAGCACCAGGTACACGTTGTACCGCTCCTATGGGTTTTCCATTTAATAATAAAATACGCGCATCGCCTTTTTCTGCTCCTTCTATATAATCTTGAAGAATGACATAATTTGTGGTTCCGTCTTTATTATCTATATAAAAGTCCAATAGCGAGTTGACATTACCCATGGCTGTTTTTTCAATCATGATCACGCCACTACCTCCAAAACCGTTTAAGGGTTTCATGATCATTTTATCCTTAGGACTTTCCTTGATGACAGATTTCAAATATTCCTTATTCTTAGAGACATGAGTCGCTGGAATGATTTCGTTATTAGGATCATCAAAACAGGCGGTGTACAATTTATTATTAGCCTCGCGCAAGCCTTCAATATCATTGACAATAAATACATCATCTTTTACAGAGTCGAGAAAATTTAAAGCAATAGGGTCCAAAGGCGGATTTGCTCTCATCATGATCACGTCAAAACCTGCGAGCGGTAACATTTTTTCTTTAAGTATGGTGTTTTTATAAAAAGACTTTAGCTGTGCAGGCACTTTATCTGTTTTCTTGATCATCTTAGAGAACGCATAAGCAATGCTATTTCTAATAGTAAGATTTGATGGAGTAGCTATGGCGACACGATGTCCTCGTTTGACACATTCGTGAATAAGAGTTAAAGTAGAATCGCTTTCTGGGTTGATTTCTTCCCAAGGATACATGATAAAACAAACGTTCATGTTTTGGTTTTTTAAATTAGTTATTGTGGTAAATTAAGGAGAAAAAAGGATGTATTACGTTAATATTATGTAATATTATCAATGAAAGCAGTGATTTGTATTCGCTTTCGCGAAAGCGGAATGAAAAACAAACAATTCTCATTCCTCATGATACTTAATATGACAATAGGTTTCTATGGGAGCCATACATCAAGCTGCTTCACTAGGAAGACACCTCATCGAGATGATCGTCCCAGTTCTCTACACGAGGCTTGCCAAATTTACCCAAACTCTTAGCTACCACAGAAGCAACAGTAGCATCTCCAGTTACGTTAACCGTGGTACGAAGCATGTCTAATGGTCTATCTACAGCAAAAATCAGTGCAAGAGCAAGAGGAAGTTGATCATCTGGGAAATTAACTGACTTTAATACGATCACTAACATAACCATACCAGCACCTGGAACTGCAGCAGATCCAATGGAAGCTACTAGAGCGGTAAGTATTATGGTTATTTGATTACTAAATTCTAAACCTTCAGGCCATAGTACTTGCATAATGAATACTGCTGCAACGGCTTGGTATAAACTGGTTCCATCCATATTAATGGTCGCTCCTACTGGAAGTACAAAACTAGAAACATCCTTCTCTACACCCATGTGTTCTTCCACTCGTTCCATAGTTACCGGCAAGGTAGCTGCGCTGGAACTTGTTGAAAATGCGAGTAATTGAGCAGGAGCAATTTGTTGCAAAAACCACAAAGGTGATTTTTTTACGTATACAGCAAAAATCAAACAGTAAAAACCTATCATTAAACCCAATCCTAAAACGACCACTCCAGCATATTTGAGCAATGCAAGTAGGATCTCAGGATCTTCGGCAGTTACAACAACTGTAGCAAGCAATGCAAAAACGGCAAATGGCGCGCTCAACATGATCAGATCGACCATTTTGAGTACCACATCATTCAGACTATCAAAAAAGTCTTTTAAAGGTTTGGCTCTCTTTTCTCCTACTAGTAACATAGATATCCCTAAAAACAAAGCAAAGAAAATAACTTGAAGCATCAAGGAATTATTACTCATAGCAGAAAGTGCATTATCAGGAACCATATCTACTAAAAACTGCAATGGACCTTGATCTTCTTGCATTGATGCTGTCTCTTGAGTTTTTGCGATTTTTTCATTGGTGCTATACGCTGCACTTATTCGTTCCTTGGTCTCTTCTGGTAATCCTACACCTGGCTTTATTAAATTGACCAGACCTAAGCCTATTACGATAGCCACGACCGTCGTACAAATATAAATAATGATGGTGCGCACACCCATTTTCTTAAACCTAGCTATGTCCTTTAGGTCAGAGATTCCCTTGATCAAGGATGCTAGAATTAAAGGGATGGCAATAAGTTTTAATAGGTTTACAAAGATGGTACCTACCGGCTCTACCCAATCTCCAACAAAATTTTTTCCCCAATCAAATTGCATCATTGCAAATCCAAAAAGGATTCCTGCAACCATTCCTATTAATATCTGCCAGTGTAGTGCTAATTTCTTCATGTAATCCTGTCTTCTTTTAATCTAATTTTCGTAATATAGGTAATCTTTTTGTGGTGTTTCTGCTTTCTATTTTCTAAAATAAAATAGAAATTTATGCGCAAGTTAATTCAAAAATCAAATCATAACGCCAACCATTATTGTAACAGCTTGACAATCTGTTTTCTAAGTAAAATCACTGATGAACCTACTCCAAAATATATAAGGTCATAGGTAAGGTCATAAGATGTCATTCCAGAGAAAATGTCTGTGCTTTGATGGGATACCTCTTTTTGAAATTTCTTAAAAAACCAATGTATAAAATCTGGTAGGACGTTGATTATATTTATCATTCCAAGAGTAAATAGAATCACTTCAAATACTTTTCCTGTATTTATCGTACCAAAGTTGACTTGCTGATTATCAAATCCTTTATCTAATTTTAATTGGGTAATGAGCTTGTCAACAAATATGAAAAACACCAAGTAAATTGCTATGATCACTAATAATACGGCTGCACCGAAAACGAAAAGACTACTAGCATCTCCGCTATCCATCAACGGACCTATCAACCCAAATAAACTAATGAATGAGTAAAACAAACATATAACCCCTATACTTTTAAAAACAAGCCTAAATAAATCTTTAACCGTCATAGGATAACTTTGAATTACGCGCTCTTAGAAAGTGGTCGGCTAGTACGAGTGCTGCCATCGCTTCTACGATCACCACTGCTCGAGGTACCACACAGGGGTCGTGCCTTCCTTTTCCTTGCATTTCTACTAGTTCGCCTTTAGAATTTATGGTTTCTTGAGATTGCATGATGGTCGCTACAGGTTTAAAGGCCACTCTAAAATAAACATCCATACCGTTAGAAATACCGCCTTGAATACCACCACTTAAATTCGTTTTGGTAGTTCCATCTGCATTGTATTGATCGTTATGCTCGCTTCCTTTGAGTTGGGTACCAGCAAAACCACTACCGTATTCAAAACCTTTTACCGCATTGATAGAAAGCATGGCTTTTCCAAGATCTGCATGCAGTTTATCAAATACAGGTTCTCCTAGACCAGCTGGTAGGCCTTGAATCACACAGGATATAGTTCCTCCTATGGTATCACCTTCTTTTCTGGTTTGAAGGATTTTTTCTTCCATCGCTTTCGCGAAAGCGATATCAGGACAGCGCACCGCATTGTTTTCAATCTCTGAGAAATCGAGTTCTTGGTAAGGTTTATCTATAAAAAGATCTCCTACACTACTGGTGTAAGCTGTTATTTTGATCTGAGAAAGCAATTGTTTTGCGATAGCTCCTGCCACTACCCTACTTACAGTTTCACGAGCACTGCTGCGCCCACCCCCGCGGTAATCCCGATGACCATATTTATCATCATACACCTTATCGGCATGACTAGGTCGGTAGGTTTCTTTTATATGAGAATAATCTTTAGATTTTTGATTCTCATTTACAATTTGAAACCCTAAAGGTGTTCCTGTAGTTTTTCCTTCAAAAATTCCAGAATAGATAGTGACGGTATCACTTTCCTTTCGCTGGGTAACAATCTTGCTTTGACCGGGTTTGCGTCGGTCTAAATCCAGTTGGATTGCCTCTAAGTCTATATCTATTCCTGCCGGACACCCGTCGATAACGCCACCTAGCGCGATTCCATGAGATTCTCCATATGTTGTAACGGTAAATTGCTTACCAAAGGTATTTCCTGCCATAAAGGCAAATATACTATATGAATAGCATTAGCTTTGTGTACATTATAAATTATCACCATAAAATCTTCTAGATGAAAAATCTATACTACCTCTTTATAATTACGGTGTTACTGGTGAGCAGTTGTCAACCTAAGTCGAATGTTGTAACAAAAACAAATGGTTCAGAAAGAACCACTTATGAAAAAGCTAAGCACTACCTATCTGAATCAGAGTACCATAAAGGCTTAGATGCGATCAACTTAGCGATTCAAGAAAAGGATCAAGAACATTTAGAAGAACTATATTATTTAAAAGGGTTTATACATCACGCTTACGGAGAAACTACAGATGCTAGAGCTGCTTATCAATACGTCATTGATCAAAATAAAGCCTATTCTTTATATAAAAACAAAGCCGAACAATTATTAGCTCTTAACCTCGCTGAAGAAGAGTTTCAGGAAGAAATACGATTAAAACAAGCTGAAATATTTAAAAACAAGGATAACAAACAACTGAATGACGATAGCTATTTAGTAGTTGAAAAACAGCCTAGATTTCCAAACTGCCCAGAGACGACACAAATAGAAATTCAAAAATGTAGCAGTCAAATGGTTCAAGAACATATCATAAGGACCTATGATGTAGGCCTGGGAAACACCTTTGGTGTTTATGAAAAAGTAAGCACTTATGTTTACTATACGATTGATACCGAAGGTAATGTGGCAAGTATAACGGCTAGAGGAATGAATACCTTCTTATCTCTAGAAGCAAAAAGAGTGATCTTTAGCCTCCCTCAAATGATACCAGGTGAATCGAGAGGTGAAAAGGTAACTGTTCCTTTCTCGGTTCCTGTGACCTATAATCCTATATAGTAAATGATGTAAATCAATCATTTACATTAATATAAAATGTACAATAGTCAACAGACTTCTATATAATTCTAATATATTTACTCATTAAGAAAATAATTATGTTCAAAAAAACAATACTTGCACTTTGTCTTATTTCATTAGTTTCTTGTGATCCTAATGATGATAATGGCGGTTCTAGTGGAACTAATACAGACTTTAGTTACTTTCCCCTTGCCGTCGCAAACAATTGGGATTATGATATAGTAACAGGAACAGATACTTCTTCAGAAAGCCTTAGCGTAGCTTCTGTAACTGGAAATGAGTATACGCTAACAGCAAACCCCACAACACCTGTTGGATTCATGACACGTATTTTAAGCAGCGGTGCATTGCAAGCAGTATCGGGAAAATTGATAGGGAATGGAACTATTGATTTTGGACTTCAAGGATTGAACAACTTTACTGTCACTATTACTAACGGTACTCTTTACGATCAAAATGCCAGTGCAGGTACAGAACTGTACAGCACTACTGGATCAACAGCACAAACCGTTCAGAATTTTGACTTAGATATTAATTATGAGGTCACCACAATACAACAAGCTGCTGTAGCCCAAATGACTGTAGAAGGAATGAGTTATACAGAGGTGATACACTCACAACTCATCATCAACGCTTCTATTACCACCGATTTAAGCATTGCTGGATTTACCCAGCAAGTACCCCTATTACAGTCACAAGATGTTGTCGTCATTGATAACTATTGGGCAAAAGATATAGGACTCATCAAGTCTGAAAATCAATTGGACTATATGTTGGAAGATTTTTCTTCTTTAGGAGTAGCGCTACCAGTGCCTCAGAGTGCACAAATTTTAACGGTGCAAAGTCTTACGGGTTATACGGTCAACTAGCATCAATCAAAGAAATCAACTGTAAAGTTTTATCATCGCGATGGAACTTTTTTGCGTTTGACACTTTTTTTAATGCCCTTAGTCATGTTGCCAAAGCACCACTATTAAACTCCCTCGGTCTCTAATACCCGATCCAAGAACTGTTGTAATTCTTTCATTTGATCTTCTCCCTTTTTCCTGCCCATCCTTCCAGAGATGTAAAGAACTACCCAAATAAGCAGCATTAAAATCATGAATATTAAAGGAAAGTTTATAGAATCTTTTAAGGTAAATCGGGTATACAACCAGATCGAGGAAGCGATAAAAAGTCCTGCAACAAGAAAATGCAAAAACATAAACATAGTCCATACAGTAGGTTTAGGACCATATAAACCTTTAAGCAGTAAGCGATCATCTGTTTCCTCCTGTACCTCTAGGTGTAATTCTGGAGACCAAAAATGAGATCTGTTTTTAGGAATACGTATAAAGACATGAGCATCTGCCTTACTTACCACATATTGCTTGTCGGAATGGAGCGCATCAAACAAACCCATAAACACTTCTCGTGTCATAGAAAGGCTTTTTTGAAACCTAGGCCTTAATACAATTTCTTGAGCCATCTGCATCATGAGTATAAATGTAAAAAGTTTTGCGGAACTCTAGGTACAGAAGGTTTAAAAATACATTTTATAAAATATCAATAAGGTTTTAGACTGCAGTCACAAATCTCAAAACCACCTATATAAAAAGAAGGTAGATTGCAAATAAACAGCTATTAATAAGTTTATAAAGGGTTCCTTTAAAGCAGCATTTTGAAAATAGTATAAACAAAAAAACGCTCAAGAGAGCTTGGCGTTTTTCCTTATGATACTATTTATTCGTGACCTCGAGAGGACAGAGTTCAAACTTTTTGAAAGATGATATTAGCCTAATTATCTCAAAATCAATTGTTATTAAGAGGGTTCAATTCTAAATGATATTACTCTTTTTAAACTATTCAACCACTATTTTAAAAAACACATTTAAAGTCATTAGGATTGTTTGACCTTTTAAATAAAGTTTTATAGTTTGATTGATATGAAACGCAACTACAATCCACTAATCAGAATTTTACATACCGGACATCTAAATATCTATGAAACTATAATTGTAAATATGTAGATTCTCAAAAGCAGCAGTTGCAAATGACCCTTTTTATTATAGCCACTTTCTATATTTTCACTCCATGAATCACAATAGAAAATCCTACGACACAGCTATAAAACATATCACAAGAAACGGACTGTTAACTCATATATTATACAATGAACAAATAGCAGCTATTCCACGTTCTAATATTTCTAGATGGAAACAAGAATCTAATGATAAATATCAATTCTGTGAAGTTAATAAAACCATTAAGGAAGAAATAGAATTGATCAAGCCGATCAACCAATCTTTTAAAATAAAAAAGATCAATGAATGCTATTTTAAACTAGCCGATACTTTTTATAAAGTGATTTCTCAAGTCAAAGGAATGAAGTCTATCATCAAAGAATAAAAAGAACTGGTTGTAAATACCATCGAGAAAGTTAGAGAACACATCCCTATCAATAAAGCATTAAAAGTATTCAACATTTCCAGAAGCACTTTTGAAAATTATAAATCTATTGTGATTCATAAGTGTGAACCTTCTTATTTTAATTGGTGTGTGCGTAGGTTTTCCCATCAACTTCTATCTACTGAGGTACGGACCATCAAAAAGTATAAGAGTGATGTCAATTATAAATTTTGGTCTAAGTCTTCTGTTTATCTAAAAGCAATTTGAGATGGTGAGTTACCATGTGGTATGACCACTTTTTATAAATATTGTAGGTTACTTGGTTTTAAGAATCGTCCTAGAAAAAGAAAATCAGATGATTATCAGCCTTTAAAAACATCAACACCTAATGAAGTTTGGTGCGCTGATGTTACCATCTTTAAAACAGTTCGGTTTAAGGGGAAGCTTACATTGATCAAACTGTTATGACCTATAACACAATAAAACCTCAAATGAGTTTAGGCGGTAATACACCAATTGAAACATTTGAAGGGACCCCTATTTATTTACACCAATATACCAATGGACTTGAACAAAAAAAAGCAATTAGAATACAAGAAAATAGAAAAAATGCCTGTACACTATGTCATTAAATAAATAACTCCTTATAAACTACAAAAGGAAAGCCTATCTAGCTTTCCCTTTTGTAAATTCAAATACTATTTAAGTAATCATTTTTCTAACTATCTCTAATTGAATCACATCCCTTATAAGGGACGGTCTATTTTAAAAGAGCCTCGTTGGTAGCAGGGCAGTCATGTTGCCGTTAAGATCGCCATAAATGTATTTATCACTGGTGATGTGTTTGTCCTTAAAGCCACCGTAATATTCCCATTCAGACATGCCGCCACCGGTGATGTTTCTAGGAGAGGCGTCTGCCGTGTCGCGCACGTCTACCAGGCGATTGCTCTTAGCCGCATATTCATAATTTCGGCTCATCAACTCTTTTTAGTAAAAATAGATAAAAATCAGTTTACTTTTCTTTGAGGGCACGAGCATGGTGCTCGCGCTAGCCGTTCCGGCTAATTACGCTCGCACCAGCAGGGGACTCCCATCTTGGGTTAAAATAGGTCTGTCAAGCATATCATACACCATATGTTCCCAGTCCTTACCGGGTATTTTTTTCTCTATCAAACGATTTCTATGAGCGTATTCATAAATGTAACATAATCCTTGCAGGGTAGCCTGGTCTATTGTTGTTATGGTAGTGGGTACACCCATTACAAAATTATCAGAAATCCCACTCATAGTTCCTTCTCCTATGATGTTTCGATACTTCGATAAACTCAGTGCAGGGAAACTCAGTACAGGCTTTGGAACACTATTGTTGCGGTTTTAGTGATTTGTAACGCCTAGCAAACTCGAACAACTCGCTGCAAAAGCTTCTAAATTGGCTCAAAAAGATACAGAGGTGTTGGAAAAACTAATGGAACGGTTTTTAGCTTGATTTTATCGCGTAAAAAAAGGAAAACCATTGTTAGCTTTCCTCTTTTATTATTTACTCTTCTTGTGTAGATCACGAGCGTGACGCTCGCGCCAGCTGGGGTTCCTTAAAAAGTGTCGTTTGCGAACATAACTTCTATTATGTAAAGATAGCTTGGGGCTTTTGAATGGTGTGAGCGCAATGGCAGCAGCTCTTTACTTTTTTATGGTTTCCTATTTTCTGATAGTTAGAGATTTCTATAAAAAAGTAATGTGCTGCGTGAGCATTGGCAGCCAGCCAAAACATGTGCGGCTGGCGTACGTTGGCTTTTTACTCGTTATCTGCTTTATAACCTATTTGTGTACGTGGAGCTTCTTCTCGTTTTACCAACTGTTTTATGAGATCAAAAACCTGTGAAATTTGCATATCGTGTTTACTGGTATTTCTTTCTAACTTTTCCATTCGTAATAATAAATCATTGCTGGTAAGTAACATTTCTTTTATTCTTGTATAAACTCTCATGATCTTGATGTTTACAGCAATGGCTCTTTCACTATTTAAAACGCTCGAAAGCATTAAAACTCCATGTTCAGTAAATACAAAAGGTTCGCTACGTCGTCCACCCCAACTTGAGGTCGCATTTTGCGACTTCAAGTCTGTCCATTCTTCTTTAGTAAGTTGAAACATAAAATCATCTGGAAAACGATCACTATTTCTTTTTACTTGCTCATTTAAACGTTTTGTTTCTACTTGATAAAGCTCCGCAAGACTGCTGTCCAACATCACTTTTTTATCTCTAACTAAAAATATTTTATTAGCGATTATTTCTTCTGGTATGGAGATTTCTTTTTCACTCATGCTGCAAAGATATTATTATTGTGATTATTTGATACTGACTTCTAGGATAAAGGATGAAACTCGTTTACGGCATCTTGCGGACTTTCCAGATGGTTCTGTTTGTATTTTTATGTGGAACTGATAAACTTATGGCCCACTAGATATTGGACTTTTCTGATGTTGCGCTGTTTTAACCAATTCACGATTACAGACGCTCGCAGATGATTCACGTTTCCTGCTTTGCTATTGATCTTTTTTAGTCATTTTATAATGCTCTTTCCGATCAGGTCATTAAAGTAGTTTTGTGGTATTAAAAGTTGTTCGTTTTGTAGGTTGTTATTCCTGGCTATTTCTAGTCTGATTCCTTTATTGTTATCCTGAGTCATGTTGCCGTTTACATCAGCATAACTATAGTTAGTTTCTAAGTATATTTCTTTAAAACCTTCGTTTCTATTGGAGAACCCTTTATTTAAGGCACTTGTCCCAACCTTGGAACCCCAGCTGGTGCGAGCGTCTCGCTCGTACACACTACCTAATTTATATCAATTTCCAAAATGGTATGGTCATCATTACCATAATTTCTTGCACTGCTAAATTTCCAATCTATTGGGTTGGTCACAAAGCCTGATACAACAGAATTGTTGTGTATGTATTTTAGTTTCTGCTCATCAACTCTTTTTAGTAAAAATAGATAAAAATCAGTTTACTTTTTTTTGAGGGCACGAGCAAGATGCTTGCGCTAGCCGTTCCGGCTAATTACGCTCAAACCAGCAGGGGGAACTACTTCTAGACGTCCCTTTTTCCTATTATCATTCTTAACTCTTACCTGTAGATCACGAGCGTGACGCTCGCGCCAGCTGGGGAATCTAAAGATTCTCTCACAGCACACCTCGCGCCAGCTGGGAGAACGAGAAAGAACGATCCATGATCTTTAAAATGATTAATAAAATGCTTACCTCGCAAAAGTTCAAGGACTTCTTTAATAAATAGGTCGCTTCACTTTAATTCTATCCCACAATAAAAAGGAAAGCCATTTCTAGCCTTCCTTATTCCTATTGTCATTCCCGACTCTTATCATGTAGATCACGAGCGTGACGCTCGTGCCAGCTAGGGGGATAAAATTAATAAAGTTTTCATAGTGGGATACTACCCTCTTTTTTAATCGTTACTTTAATTTTCAAAAATGAAAAACAATAAATGCCGAACAGACTGCATTTTATCTCCCATAAATAGTACAATTAAAAATACTGAGGACAACAATATTTTATCGAGTCCATATATTTTTATTATATAATTAACAATTGACAACTTAATAGGATTAATGTTTAATATTTTGATAGATTTAAAATTAAAAAAAATTAATTGAGTTACACACTTAGCATCTGTTTTATATCTTTATGATAAATTGGTTTAGCTATTACCATTCTTTCTATTGTTTTATGGAATATGCTCTGTTTGGATTGAGATCGATTAATTCTAAAACAGAAT
>Ga0307935_1000059_pt1 | contig 53101 bp, 48 predicted proteins | sample OrgLakmetageno92_FD_201827 | JGI IMG/M metagenome (GOLD analysis project Ga0307935, IMG submission 201827) | Saline water microbial communities from Organic Lake, Antarctica - #92 | ecosystem: Environmental > Aquatic > Non-marine Saline and Alkaline > Saline | place: Antarctica: Organic Lake...
GCAAACCCCGGGCAAAAGCTGCAGAGGCGAGTCCCAGGGTGACTGTGGTCTTTCCGACCCCACCCTTGAGAGAACTCAAGCTAATTACGCGCATTCGCAATAGTTTAGCCTTCAGTAGGCTAGAGACCAGGAGTCGAGCCTGCGGGGTGTCGCTCACATCGGAGGGAGGCGTAGTCCTTGATTACAAAGATTCTTGTGGCAAACCGTGGAGAAATTGCTATTCGGGCTTTCCGCGCTGCTTTTGAACTGGGTATGCGAACGGTTGCCGTCTATCCCTTTGAGGATCGCTATTCTCTTCACCGGATGAAAGCCGATGAGGCGTATCAAATCGGTGAGCCCGGTCATCCCCTGCGTGCGTATTTGACCATCGAGGAAATTATCCGAGTGGCGCAATTGTCCGGAGCGGACGCCATCTACCCGGGGTACGGGTTCCTGAGTGAAAACCCCGATCTTGCACGCGCCTGTGAAGAAGCTGGCATTGTGTTCATTGGACCTCCCGCATCGGTGCTGGATATGGCCGGTAACAAAGTCACCGCCAAAGAGTATGCGAAGGCGGCAGGGGTTCCCGTCCTGGCCTCCACCGAGGCCACCACCGATCTTGATGCGCTCGTTGATGAGGCCAAAGGCATGGGTTTTCCTGTCTTTGCCAAAGCCGTGGCCGGTGGCGGTGGACGCGGAATGCGACGGGTAGAAAAAATTGAAGATTTGCGGAGCGCCCTCGAAGAAGCCATGCGAGAAGCAGAAACAGCTTTTGGTGATGGTCGCATGTTTGTGGAGCAGGCAGTCGTTCGCCCGCGCCACATCGAAGTCCAAATTGTTGCCGACGCCACCGGCAATACCCTTCATCTGTTCGAGCGAGACTGTTCCGTGCAGCGCCGCCACCAAAAGGTGATCGAAATTGCCCCGGCACCGAACCTTGATGAACCGTTGCGCCAAGCGATACTTGCTGACGCTGTGGCATTCGCACAGTCCATTGGGTATCAGAACGCGGGAACGGTCGAGTTTTTAGTTGATACGGCAGGGGAGCGCGCCGGTCAGCACGTGTTTATTGAAATGAACCCACGCATTCAGGTCGAACACACCGTCACCGAAGAGATCACGGATGTCGATTTAGTACATACCCAAATCCGCATTGCCGCGGGCGAAACGCTGGAACAGATGGGCTTATTTCAAGACCAACTCAGGCCCCGGGGGTTCGCTCTGCAGTGCCGGATTACGACCGAAGACCCCTCGGCAGGTTTTCGTCCCGACACTGGAAAGATTACGACTTACCGTTCACCCGGTGGTGCGGGAATTCGCCTGGATGGTGGCACCGTCAACCAGGGTGCTCAAATTTCCCCATACTTTGACTCCATGTTGGCCAAAATGACCTCCAGGGGCCGCGATTTCCCGACCGCTGTTGCCCGTGCCAGGCGGGGTCTTGCGGAGTTCCGCATTCGTGGAGTGTCCACCAACATTGCCTTCCTCCAGGCAGTCGTCGAGGATGAATCTTTTATTCGCGGAGATCTCTCCACCTCATTTATTGATGAGCGCCCAGAACTCTTGACGCCCCGAGTCAGCAAAGACCGGGGCACGAAGCTCCTCACCTGGCTGGCGGATGTGACCGTCAACCAACCGCACGGGTCTGGTGAAGATCTGTTGGATCCCATGAGGAAGCTCCCCGCCATTCCCGCTGGTGAGGCACCACAGGGCTCCAAGCAGCGCCTTGATGCTCTGGGCCCGGCAGCGTTTGCGAAGGCTCTGCGGGAGCAAAAAGCGCTTGCCGTGACCGACACAACTTTTCGGGATGCTCATCAGTCTCTGCTGGCAACCCGAGTGAGAACCAAAGACCTGGTGGATGCGCTGCCTGCGGTGTCCCACTACACACCGGAGCTTTTCTCCCTGGAAGCCTGGGGCGGCGCGACATATGACGTGGCGCTGCGGTTCCTGGGTGAAGACCCCTGGGAACGACTCGCTGCTCTTCGCGAGGGGCTCCCCAACATCACCCTGCAAATGCTGCTGCGCGGGCGCAATACGGTCGGCTACACCCCCTATCCCACCAAAGTCACCGACGCGTTTGTGGAAGAAGCAAGTGCCACCGGTGTCGATATTTTCCGGATATTTGATGCCCTCAACGATGTCACCAACATGACACCCGCCATTGATGCGGTTCTCGCAACCGGTCGATCGGTTGCTGAAGTGGGGCTTTGCTACACCGGGAATTTGCTTGATCCCGCAGAAGACCTGTACACCCTGGATTACTACCTTCGCCTGGCGGAAAAAATTGTTGACGCGGGGGCGCACATTATTGCTCTCAAGGACATGGCCGGGCTGCTTCGCTCCGAAGCGGCGTTCGTTCTGGTTTCTGCCCTTCGGGAACGATTCGACCTCCCGGTTCACGTTCACACCCACGACACGGCGGGTGGGCAGCTTGCTACCCTGCTGGCAGCCAGTAGAGCGGGTGCTGATGCCGTGGACGTGGCGAGTGCTCCCATGGCTGGCACCACCAGCCAACCCTCCCTGTCGTCTCTGGTGGCGGCACTGGCACATACCGAACGCGATACCGGCATGAGCCTTGACTCGGTGTGTGCTTTGGAGCCCTACTGGGAAGCTGTGCGCAAAATATATCGACCCTTTGAATCTGGGCTTCCCGGCCCTACCGGTCGGGTCTACCACCACGAAATCCCCGGAGGCCAACTCTCCAATCTTCGCCAGCAGGCCATTGCGCTCGGCCTTGCCGACCGTTTTGAAGATATTGAAAACTGGTACGCCAGGGTAAGCCTGATGCTGGGGCGTCCGACAAAAGTGACGCCCTCGAGCAAAGTGGTGGGAGACCTGGCTTTGCACCTGGTGGCCATGGATGTAGATCCTGACGAATTTGAGGCTAACCCGGGAGCTTTCGATGTTCCCGACTCGGTCGTGGGCTTTATGGCCGGAGAGTTGGGAGATCCCCCCGGTGGCTGGCCGGAACCGTTTCGCTCCAAGATTCTTGAAGGCCGAAAACCACGCCTGGTTCAGGCTGATCTGACCCCTGAGCAGAGTGTGGCACTGGATACTCCCGGTCTGGCTCGCCGGGACATGTTGAACACGTTACTTTTCCCCGGTCCGTCTCAAGAATTTCACACCGTGCGGGAGCAGTACGGTGATGTCTCGGTGATTGCGACGAAAGATTACCTATACGGGTTGCGCGTGGGCGAGGAAACGGTGGTTGAGGTGGAGCCCGGCGTGAGCCTCTATGTCGAGCTCGAAGCAATTTCTGAGCCTGATGACCGTGGCATCCGCACCGTGATGGTTGCGCTCAATGGACAGATGCGTCCGATTAGTATCCGTGATGCCTCCGTCGCGGTGGAGGTCACCACGGTGGAGAAAGCTGACCCCGCTAACCCGCGTCATGTCGCTGCGCCATTCTCGGGCGTGGTGACCGTCACGGTTGAGGTAGGGCAGCAGGTAACCGATGGTGAGGGGGTGGCCACGATGGAGGCCATGAAGATGGAGGCGACGCTGAGCTGCTCGGCAACCGGTGTTGTCCAGCGTCTCGCTATTCCTCGCACCCAGCAGGTGGAGGCGGGCGACCTCATTCTCGTTATTGAATAGGCCAGACGTCTGCCCCGCTGCACAGGGTTGCGTGTCCTAGAATCAGAGCTCTGCTTTATTGCGTCAAGACAAGGACACCTTCATGGCAAAGCGCCAGACATCCGCTTCGGAACCCAACGAGGTTTCTCCAGGCGATACCTCGGTTGAGGTTGATTTGCCTGACGACACGATTGACCCCGCCACTGTTTCCGGTGAAGCGGCGCAGAGCATCACGCTGTCGACGGTAGCGGCGGGAGATGATCTTTATCAGCGTCGTGTCGAAAATCGCGGTGATTCTCCAGAGCCTTCCGCCATGCTGACTGATGATCGTCTGATCGAAACGTCGGGGCGTTACCAAGAGGAGCCCGAAGGTTTCTGGCAGCATCTTCTCTATCGCCTCAGTTTTCGCAAAATTAATGTGGGCGACTCCCGGGCGGTGAGGGTGCGCAAAGCCATGGATCTCCGCATTGCCAGCCCCTTTGAGCAGGGAACCATGTTTGTGCCCGTGATGACCCGCAAAGGTGGCGTGGGGAAAACAACGGTGACGACCCTTTTGGGTATCGCGATGGCGCAGGTGCGCGACGATCGGGTGTTAGCCATCGACGCGAACCCTGACCGCGGGACCCTGGCTGAAAGAATTCCCAAAGCGACGGGCGCAACCGTGCGTGACGTCGTAAAACTGGCGTCGGGCATCAGATCATTTACGGATTTTTCCGAACTTGTGTCGAAAGATAAATCCCGTCTCCATGTGTTGGCCTCGGATGCCGACCCGCTGCTCTCGGAAGCGTTCGATGAGGATGACTACAACGTGGTCGCCGATCAGGCGGCGCGGTTTTACTCCGTTGTCCTCACCGACTGTGGAACAGGTGTCGTCCACTCGGTAATGCGCCCCACACTGGAACGCGCAAACGCTCTCGTTGTTGTCTCTGGAGGCAGCGTGGATGAGGCGCGTCTTGCCTCAGAAACGCTGACCTGGCTTGAAGCTAACGGGTATCAAGAATTGGTCAAGAACGCCATCGTGGCCCTCAACACGGCAACGCAGGGCACCAACGTGGTGAAATTGGATCAAATCGAGCAGCACTTTGCCTCGCGTGTGCGCGACGTCGTCAAAATTCCCTACGACCCTTTCCTTGCCGCCGGCTCGATTATCGAGTGGTCCAGGCTCAGCCCTTACACCCGTGAGGCGGCGCGTGAACTTGCCGCCCTCGTGGTTGAGGGGATGCGCGAGCGCATCGGCGCATAGAGATGGCGGTGCGCTCCATCAGGCTCTTCGGGGACCCCATCCTCAAATCTGCCACGGATCCTCTTGACCCCACAAGCCACAGAGCGGCCGAGCTTGTGTCCGACCTTGTCGACACGGTCTCGTTGCCCGGTAGGGCCGGGGTGGCAGCAAACCAGATTGGCGTCGGCTTGCAAGCTTTTAGCTACAACATTGATGGCGCGATCGGGTATGTTCTCAACCCCACGCTGATGTCGGTGTGGGGTGAACCAGAAGAGATGTCCGAGGGGTGCCTGTCGGTTCCTGGTTTGACCTACCCGCGAACACGATTTCCTCACGCCGCCGTCTCCGGTTACACACTCGAGGGTGACGTCATTGAGATTGAGGGTGAAGGGCTAATGGCCCAAGCCCTCCAACACGAAATGGATCACCTGCAGGGGATCCTCTATTTTGAAGGACTCCTCCCGGCGCTAAAAAAAGACGCACTCCGAGAAATCAGAGACTCGGACTGGTTTTCTCGCTAAGACGAGAGAGAGAGTCCCTGGGTTTCGGGGGAGCTCGAATACAGTGCCTCAACATCGGCGTGGAAGTCGCGAAGAATATCGGCGCGCTTGATACTCATTTTGGGTGTGAGGTGGCCTGACTTTTCGGTGAAGTCAACATCGAGAATGGTGAATTTTCGCACCGATTCTGCCCGGGACACCCGTGTGTTCGCTCCATCGATGGCTCGTTGAACCTCCGCGAGAACCGCGGGGTGGATGCGAGCTTGGTCCAGCGTTAATTTCTCGCCCACACCGTTATTGGCAAGCCACGTGTCAATCATGTCGGGGTCCAACGTAATGAGTGCGCCGATGAAAGGTCTCTGGTCACCGACGACCACCACCTGGCTCACGATCGGGTTGGAGCGGATCGGGTCCTCGAGGTAGTTGGGGGCCACGTTTTTGCCGCCGGCAGTGATGATAATTTCTTTCTTCCGGCCCGTAACGCTCAAGTAGCCCTCCTCGTCCAGTTCGCCAATATCGCCGGTCCTAAACCAGCCATCCTTGGTGAAGGCCTCTTTCGTGGCTGCCTCGTTTTTCCAGTAGCCATCGAAGACGTTGATACCTTTAATTTGCACTTCGCCATCCTCGGCTGTGCGCACCGACACCCCGGGGAGCGCAGGGCCACAGGTGCCAATCTTGAACTTTGTGACCAAGTTTTCGGTGGAGGGTGCCGTCGTTTCGGTAAGACCGTAGCCCTCAAGAATTTTGATTCCCAGGGTGCGATAAAAGTGGCCCAAGCGGGTGCTCAAGGGCGCAGACCCTGACACCGCGTACACAACTTTGCCGCCCATGGCGGCCCTTAATTTGCTGTACACAAGTCTGTCAAAGAGCATGAAACGCAGCCTGAGCCACAGCGCTACGGACCCCGAATCGAGCGCTTGTGAGTATTCCACGGCGGTGTCAGCAGCGGTGCGGAAAATTGCACCTTTTCCGCCTGCTTCCGCTTTTTGCTCAGCAGAGTTGTAGACCTTCTCAAACACCCGGGGGACGGCAAGAAGGAAGGTCGGCTTAAATGATGCGAGAGAGGGCAGCAGCTGTGTGGTGTCAGCCTGATGCCCAATTTTTGTCCCTGTGTGGACCGCCAGCAGGGAGATAAATCGCGCATAAATGTGGGCTGTCGTAATGAACAGCAGCGTCGCAGCGCCCGGTTCTACCACTTCCTTCATCGCCACGGCAGAGTTTCGCACCAACTCGACAAAGTTCGAGTGGGTCAGGACGCACCCTTTGGGTTGGCCCGTAGAGCCTGAGGTGTAAATCAGGGTCGCCATATCGCTACCCTGTGCGGTTGTGCGGCGCTCCTCCAGGGCGGCGTCGGTAATCGTGCCACCGAGCGAGGCCAACTTCGCAAGGTCACCCAGGTGCATGTTCCAGATGTGCACAACTCGGGGAGTCTCACTGGCAATCTCATCAAAACGTTGGAAGTGCTCGGAGGTTTCGACAATGATGCCGACTGCTTCTGAATCCTCCAGGTTGTAGTGAATCTGACTGGGGGAGCTGGTTTCATAGATTGGCACCATGATGGCGCCGGCAAACCACAGTCCAAAGTCGACCAGAGTCCACTCATAGGTTGTTTTACACATGAAGCCGATTTTGTCGCCCGCTTGCACACCAGCGGCCATAAATCCTTTAGCCAGGGCGGAGACCTGAGCGTGAAACTCCGCGGTGGTGACATCCTCCCAGCCGCCGTCAGCTCTCGGGAGAGAAAAGAGTGCCCCGTGGGGGTCCGAGCTGACGCGGTCCACAAGAAGTTGAGAGGCGTTTGATACCGGATCTGCTTGAACAACGGCGGGGGTTGAGAATTCTTTCACGGTCACTCCTTTGTTACCCACTTGATAAGTGCCCCCACTCTAGAGGTCTTTACCTATCATGTCGTGTGGAGTGGCTAGGCGGTGGCCCCCATAGAATTGCGCCTGTGGACGCTCTTGGAATCGATATTGGTGGGACCAAGATTGCCGGTGCTCGGGTATCTCCCGAGGGCCAAGTTCTCTCCCTTCTCACCCGCAAGACGCTCCCTGATAGCCCGGAAGAAATCATCGCTGCGGTTGCCGATCTCGTCAACGAACTGGATGCCGGTGACACTATCCACACGGTGGGTGTTGCCGCTGCAGCATTCCTTAACCGGGATCGGGACCTGATTTATCTTGCGCCCAATATTTCCTGGCGAGATTTTCCCATTTCGCGTGTGCTCCACGAGGCTCTGGGGCGCCCAGTGGTAGTCGAAAACGACGCCAACGCGGCAGGCTGGGCGGAATACCGTTTTGGCGCGGGACGTGATGCACGCTCGATGATGATGCTCACATTGGGAACGGGTGTCGGTGGGGCCCTCGTCACGGAGGGCCAGCTCCTGGTTGGTGGGTTTGGTGCGGGTGCGGAGCTGGGCCACATCATTATTGAGCCCGGTGGGCGTTTGTGCGGCTGTGGCAACAGGGGTTGCCTCGAACAGTACGCCTCAGGCACCGCCCTCGTCCGCGAAGCGCGCGAGCGACTGGGCAGAGATGACGTGAGCTCGAGCGAGCTGATGGAGTTGTTTCAGGCAGGAAGCCCCGAAGCGTTTGACGCCCTGGAGGCAATTGCGCAGGCCCTCGGTCAAGGAATTGCTTCCCTGGTGCCAGTCACCGATCCCGACATCATCGTGATTGGCGGGGGTGTTGCCGCGGCAGGAGACGTGCTGACCGAGTCGATTACGCGACATTTCATCCAGGCATATGGCCCAAGCTCCCGGCGGCCGGTTGCCCAGATTGTTCCCGCACAACTTGGCAATACAGCGGGGGCGGTGGGGGCTGCTGACTTAGCGAGGCGCCAACACCGTGCTTCGCCCTAGGCTGGAGACCATGTTCTATTGGTTGGTGAAGCACTGGGTGGTTGGCCCTCTGTTCATGACTGTTTTTCGCCCCTGGGTTAAAGGCCTAGAAAATATTCCCCGGACAGGCCCCGTGATTCTGGTGTGCAATCACCTGTCTTTTGTTGATTCAGTGTTCCTGCCTTTGATTGTGGATCGCCAGATGGCGTTTTTGGCCAAAAGTGACTACTTCACCGGCAAAGGCCTGAAGGGCAGATTTATCCGCTTTTTCATGTTGGCCTCTGGTCAGTTGCCCATTGATCGCTCCGGGGGGAAAGCGTCTGAGGCCTCCCTCAACGCTGGCCTTGCGGTCCTCGGTGAGGGAAAAGTGCTCGCCATTTATCCTGAAGGAACCCGATCACCCGATGGTCGCCTCTATCGGGGGAGGACAGGTGTTGCCCGGATGGTGTTGGAAGCACGGGTTCCGGTTATCCCCATTGCTGTGGTTGACACCGACAAAGTGATGGCGCTTGGAGCCTCCATCCCCACAGTGCACAAGGTGGGGGTTGTGGTCGGAAAAGCCCTAGATTTCAGTCGTTTTCAGGGAATGGAAACCGACCGGTTTGTGTTGCGCTCCATTACCGATGAAATTATTCACGAGATGCACAAGCTTGGTTCGCAGGAGTACGTCGACGTGTACGCGTCCACGCTGCGTAACCGAACATAGCGGTTCTCCAGGCCTGGGCTAGGCTGTCTCTTGGCCAAAAAGGTAAAGGACAAGTGTTGTCGTGGTGGATTCAGGTGAGCATGTAATCGCTCCTGCCGAGGGTGTTATTGCAGGCCTCGATCATTGGCGCACTCTGCCGATCAAACAGCAACCGCAGTGGCCCGATTCAGAGCTCACACAGAAGATTGTGACCGAGCTTGGAAGCGTCCCCCCGCTCGTCTTTGCGGGCGAGGTCGACATGTTGAGAGATCGTCTGGCTCGCGCAGCAGCCGGAAAAGCTTTCCTCCTGCAGGGTGGCGATTGCGCAGAAACTTTTGCCGGTGCCACGGCCGATCAGATTCGCAATCGGGTAAAAACCATTCTTCAGATGGCTGTGGTGTTGACCTATGGGGCATCAGTGCCCGTCATCAAAATGGGTCGAATGGCCGGTCAGTTTGCCAAACCTCGCTCCAGCGATGATGAAACCCGTGAGGGCGTGACGCTGCCGGCATATCGGGGCGACGTTGTCAACGGCTACGAATTCACCCCGGAGTCACGCACACCCGATCCTGCCAGGCTATTGAAGGGGTATCACACCGCAGCCTCGACACTGAATTTGATCAGAGCGTTCACGCAGGGTGGGTTCGCGGATTTGCGGATGGTTCACAGCTGGAATAAAGGGTTCGCGGAGAACCCGGCAAATGTCCGTTACGAAACGCTGTCGCGTGAAATTGATCGCGCGGTTCGTTTTATGGAAGCCGCTGGCGCAGACTTCGATGAGCTCAAACGGGTCGAGTTTTTTGCGAGCCACGAAGGTTTGTTGATGGACTACGAGCGACCCCTGACACGCATTGATTCCCGGACGGGCACGCCGTATGTCACCTCCGCACATTTCTTATGGATTGGCGAGCGAACACGGGATCTTGATGGTGCTCACGTCGATTTCTTCTCCCGTGTGCGCAACCCCCTCGGTGTGAAGCTGGGTCCCAGCACCGACGTGGCCACCCTGCGCGCTCTCATCGAAAAGCTGGATCCCGATCGTGAGCCGGGGCGCTTGACCTTCATTACCCGCATGGGAGCAAAGAGTATTAGGGATGTTCTGCCGCCTCTGCTGGAGGCAACGGCGGCCCTTGAAGTCCAACCGCTGTGGGTGACCGACCCTATGCACGGCAATGGGATAACCACACAAACCGGCTATAAAACGCGTCGCTTTGATGACGTGGTGGATGAGGTGCTGGGCTTCTTCGAAGCGCACCGTATGGTGGGGACCCATCCGGGAGGCATGCATGTTGAACTGACCGGTGATGATGTCACCGAATGTCTCGGCGGATCGCAAAACATTGACGAGCTCGGATTAGAAACACGCTACGAATCCCTGTGTGACCCGAGGCTCAACCACCAGCAGTCTCTCGAGCTTGCTTTCCTCGTGGCCGAAGAGCTCAGTAAAAGCTAAACGAAACTGCGAAGGACAACGGTGGTTCCTTTGGCCACCGACTGTCCAGCGCTTGGATCCACACTGGTCACTCGAGCAAAAGATCGACCCCACTCTGATTCGGGATACTCCGAGCGCACCTCCACCCGAAAACCCAGAGCTTCCAAAGCGCTCTTCGCCTCGGCGATAGTGTCACCCACAACTTCGGGAATGGTCACCAGTTCTGGCCCCCGGGAAACAAGGAGTGTCAGAGTGTCACCGGGCGCCACGGTGCGTGTGGTGATTCCTAAAATTTCCACCACGAAGCCTTCGGCAATGGTGTCTGAGAAGGCTCCATCGCCGCCCACAACACCAACCAGTCCAACCCCCTGCAACAGATCTCGGGCTTCGTCAACGCTCAGCCCCGCCACGTCGGGTACCCGACCGGCAGAGATCACCGAATCGAGGGTACTCCCCGCAAGGACTTCAGTATTGGGCGGAACGGTTTGACCTGCGGTGTCGGTCAGGCGCAGGATGAGGCCTGCGTCAATAGTGTCGCTGAACTCCTCTCTGGCTACACCAAGAATCAGGTTCAGGCTCTCTAAGACCTGCGAGGCCTCACTCAGTGACGCACCGGTGAGGGGTGGAACGTTCACCGGATTGGGGCCAAGTGACACAATCAGGGTCACTTCCGACTCTTTGTCGAGAACCTCACCCGCTGCAGGGGCGGTGCCCTTCACCTGACCGGCGGGGAGCACAAGGTCAAACTCTTCTAAGACTGTGGGCGACACGATCAGTTCCGCGGTGGTCAAGGCCGCACTGGCCTCAACAATGGAGGACCCGCTTACATCGGGAACAGTGGTGCTCGCCCCCGGGCCGGTGGCCCACCACCACGCTGAGGCACCACCCCCCACGATGAGAGCCAAGATGAGAGCGCTCACCCAGCCGATAGCCGCCCCGCGACGCTTTTTCTTGGCCGTGATGGGGGGTTGAATGGGCTGATTCCTGGCGTTGTCTGTGTCGTCATGGTCGTCGTCGCCACCGTCGTCCTCGATGGTGGGCATGGCCGCGGTGGGTTCGAGGCCGTCAAAAACAGTGGATTTTGGATCAAGAACTTCGGTTTCGTCAAAATCGTGTCGGGAGATTCTTTGTGTCATCGCGACCGTCTGGTTGAGGCTTTGAGTTTCCGTGTTAAGACTGTCCGAGCCGACCATGGCAGAGAGTGCTCGCACATGTTCCAGCAGTGCTCGGGCATGGGGAGGGCGTTCGTCGGGGGAGCGTCTCGTGCACCAGTCAACAAGCTCATCAAAGGGGGCAGGAACGGAAGGGTTTTTTGAGCTGGGCGCGGGAACAATGTCGTTGGCGTGCTGGTAGGCGATCGTGACCGCTTGGTCCCCCTGGTAGGGCTGCTCTCCGGTCAGCATCTCAAACATCATGATGCCGAGGGCGTAGATATCGCTTCGCAGATCAGCTTCGCCACGCGAAATCAGCTCCGGGGACAGGTAGGCAATGGTCCCGAGCAGCGCCTGGGAGGTGGCGGTGTTGTGGGTCGAGGCACGTGCCAAACCGAAATCAGCAATTTTGATGCGGCCATCATCGGCCAGCAGAACGTTTTCCGGCTTGAGGTCTCGGTGCACAATTCCGGCTGTGTGGGCTGCATCGAGGCCGTTGAGAATTGCTCTCACGATATCGAGCGTTTGCGCCACCGTGAGGGCACCAAAGTCTGCCAGGAGCTCTCGCAGGGTGATACCGGGGAGGTACTCCATCACGATGTAGGTGAGTTGACCTTCTTGTCCCTGGTCAAAAACATTGACGATGTTGGGGTGGGCGAGCCTGGCCGCCTGCCTGGCCTCCTGGATGAAACGCTTCGTGAAGTCTGCATCCTCGGCCAAATGAGGGTGCATAATTTTGATGGCAACGGGCCGCTCGAGTCGTTGGTCAAGCGCCTGGTACACGGTGGCCATTCCGCCACGAGCAACCTTTCGCACAATGACATAGCGCTTGTCCACCAGCATGCCCACAAGCGGGTCAGTGACGGGGGACTCCATTCTGTGGATTGTACGCAAGCTGGGGCGCTCTAGGGAGTTGCCACTCCACTAGGTCAGTTCATAAAGCCAAGCCCAGGCACTGGGCTCCCACTTTGCATAGGCGTCCGGGTGGGCAGAAATTTGCACCCGTTGCGCGGCAACAGTGAGCGCCATGGACTGCCAGCCGCTGATATCCAGAAGTCCGCGGGTTTTCCCCCTGTTGGGGTTTGAGGGGCCGCCAAAGAACAACCGACTGGCGTAGGCCTGGTCCATTATTTGTTCAACGGAACCCCAACCACTGGAGGGCCGCTGTTGGTAGAGGCCCACAGAGTCACGGTCACCCCAGTTAATATTGCGCAGGGATGATTCCTGCATGGCCGTGGCGAGGGCAATCACAATTCCATAGTCGGAGACTCCCAGTTCGCGTCCCACGTTCACAATGATTTGCGCATTCCCTCGGCGCTCATCGTTGAGCGGGGTGATGCTTCCCGTCATCGGTTCCCCGACGCCGCTGACTGGTTCCGCGGCGGGCGCCTCAGCCGCGGTCGCCGCGGGTGCGGGTGCGGGCGCGGGTGCGGGTGTTGCGGCAACAGGTTTCTTCTCGACCACAACGGGTTCGGGTTTCTTCTCGGGGACTCTCACCGTAATGAGGGCGGGTTTGGTCGCAACCTCCAAGTCCGCTGCATCAAACACGATGCCGTCACCCTCCACCCCAGCGTCCTCGGATTGCGCGGGTGCAGGAAGTGACGCGGCAATAATCGTGGGGGCCTCCGTGGAGAAACCTCCGATGGTCGGTGTTTCGCGCTCCACCACGGGAGCAACGGAACCGGGAATGCGGATTAATTGGCCTGCATAAATTGCTGCATCGGGAGCAAGGTTGTTGTTGGCGGTAAGGGAGGCCTGAGATATACCGAGCCGGTCCGCAATTTCGCTGACGGTCTCCCCTTTTTGAACGAGATATCGGTCGTTCATGACGCGTCCGGGGGAGGAGGCTCGCTTTTTGGTGGGTTCCGCACTCAGTTTCAGAATTTGACCTTCGTGGACGAGAGCATTCCAGCTCAGACCGTTGAGGGTCAAGATTGCCGGTGTCGGAATTCCGAAACGATCGGCAATCCCCGAAATCGTGTCGCCCTCTCCCACGGAGTACGTGGCCGGTAGGTCGGGGCGCACAATGCCCAACATGGCGTTGGCGACAGGGAGAACGGCCGTCTGCATGCGATCCGCAAAGCTCGGTCGGAGGTCAACGTTGCCCATGTGTGGGTCGCCCCCACGGGCACTGTGCTCCGGTTGTTCCATCGCTCCGGGCGCTGCGATGACTCCCGTGGCGAGAGTTCCCGTCATCAGGAAAGGCAGGCTTCCCATGACCTTCTTTTTGAGAGATCCTGACGGGGGCGTGCACGCGGTGGTAAACGAAGAAGGGCGAGGGCTCAGACCCCGAAACACAACATGTTCAAGGGTGGGCTCTTCATCACCCTGGGGGTGATCATGCACTTCGGAGGTCGCCATAATGTCCTATCGTGTCGCAGAGAGGGCCCTCTTGCGTGGCGACTCTCCGAGAATAACGGTGTCACAGGATGATAAGCACGTCAATCATTGTGGCAGATGTGGCGGGAGTTCACCTGTTGGTAACATGCCACCGCGTTGTGTGGCGGTCGCCACGAAACGGGAAGCAAGAATTCCATGCCACGATTGTGGTGTGAATTTTTCTTCTGATCTCGTGTGGCTCACTGTTCCCGACGTGTGTGAACGCCTCGACCTTTCCCCCGGCAAAGTCCACCGTCTGGTGGAGGAGCGTCAGCTTCTCGGGATAAAACTCGAGGGCGCCTACCGCATCCCGGAGTTATTTCTTGACGGTGGGGAACCCCTGGGTGATCTTCGCGGAACCCTACTGGTGCTGCTTGATGGTGGCTTTTCGCAAGACTCAGCGCTGCACTGGTTACTGACCCACGACGAGGTTCTTGGGGTTGCGCCCATTGCGGCGATTCGCGCGGGAAGAAAAACTGAGGTTCGTCGCCTCGCCCACACCTTGGCCTTGTAGCGGGTTAGGACTGTCTCTGCGTGACTCGTTGCGCAAGACGCCCCAACTCTTGCTTTGCTCCGGCGCTAATGGGCGCGCGCTCCAGGGCGAGAAGTGCATCCTCGGTGTAGTCGGCGATGAGATTTTCGACTTCGTCGGCAGCCCCTGTTTGGAGCAGGGTGGACTGCATCACTTCAATTTGTTCCGGGGTGAGCGTTCTGTCTCCGAGCATTTCGTTGAATACGGTTTTTGCGCTGGTGGGCATGGACCGCTCTGCGACAGCGATGAGTGCGGTGCGCTTGCCCTCGCGTAAATCATCTCCCGAGGGTTTGCCCGTCACTTCTGAGTCGCCAAACACTCCCAGAAGATCATCACGCAACTGGAATGCGATTCCCAGGGGCAAGCCAAAATGCGCTAGGTCGTTGCTCACCTCTGCCGAGGCGCCCGCGAGGGCGGCGCCAATGAGGAGGGGAGCCTCAATGCTGTACTTCGCGGATTTGAACGTCACGACGCGGAGGGCACGATCCAGTCGTTCGGCTTCAGCGCAGTGTAACCAGGCCGCCTCTTCGTGGATGTCGAGATACTGGCCGAGGGTCACCTCCTGGCGCATGATGGAAAACTGTTTCCTTGTGGCCGCTTGGATGTCGCTTGGTTGATTGGCCAGCGCTGCGGTGAGGAGGTCATCACTCCAGGCCAACAGCAGATCACCCAGCAGCAGTGCCGTGGACTCACCAAAACGCTGTGAGTCCCCGGAGTAGGAACGATCTCGATGCATGCGCTCAAACGTTCGGTGCGCAGAGGTCAACCCGCGCCGAGTGTCGGAGTTATCCATAATGTCGTCGTGCACCAGAGCGGCCGCATGAAACACTTCGAGCGAAGTCGCCAGTGCAATAACGGGCTCAACCTGTTCGAGGGTTTCTGTTCCTCCCGCTAAGTCAAACGGCGCTTCGGCGCCGCTTGCGGAACGCCAGCCCCAGTAGCAAAATCTTGCGCGGAACCTTTTGCCACTGGTCAACATGCTGTGGGCGTAGGAAGAGAGATGCTCGAGGTCGGGGGAAAGGTTCTGCATTGCGTCGAACCGCGAGGCAACGAAGGAGGCGAGGCGTTGATCGACGACATCAATTAATTTAATCTGCTCTGACACCCGTCTAGCCTATCCACAGGAAACCTGCGTAAAATCATCAGTACTTGTCCCTGCGTTATGTTGGAGAAATCATGCCATTGTCTGACCACGAGCAGAAACTGCTTGACGAGATGGAACTCAACCTTTACCGCACCGAAGCCGATGTGGTCTCGACCATGGGTCCCCTCCGTATGCCCAACTACCGGGCAATTGCTGTTGGCGTGATTATCGGTCTTGTCGGAATCATCACGATGGTGATTGGCGTGTACATCGATATGGCCGTGGTGGGCATAATCGGCTTCGGTGTTCTCTTCTCCGGCGTGATGGTGGCTGTGGCGACGCCTGGTCCGCTCGCAGGTGGAGATAATCCGTCTGTCCCCGGATCGTCCTCCGGGGCGAAAAGTCGCCCCTCATCAGCGAGCTTTATGGACCGCATCAACGAGCGCTGGGAGCGCCGGCAGGGCGGCGACCGCTAACTAACACCGCACGAGGGTCTCGTCCCTCGCCCACTCCACGAACCGGCCCCACGGGGCCGGTTTTTTTTGTGCACCCGAGGAGTCGAGCGTTTTCTGGTGGGGGAGTGCGGTGATCGTGGGGGAGCAATATTGCTGAATATGGTGATATTTGGAGCAAAGTGGAGTAAAGTGGGGAATGCTTCCGTAAGGCCGGACTACGAGAGGGGGGCTGCATGTTTTTGGGAACGCACGCCCCAAAGCTTGACGACAAAGGTCGAGTCATCCTGCCGGCCCGATTCCGGGACGAGCTGGCCAACGGTCTTGTTCTCACACGAGGGCAAGAGCGTTGCATCTACGTGTTTACGGCGAAAGATTTTGATGTTCACGTTGAGCGCCTGCGCGAAGCACCCTTGACCTCGAAAGCCAGCCGTGACTTTCTTCGGCTTTTTCTTTCTGGCGCTAGCTCAGAAGTTCCCGACAAACAAAACCGGGTCACCGTACCTCCCGCTTTGCGCGACTACGCCGGCCTGGAGCGCGACCTGACGGTAATCGGTGCGGGAAACCGTGCCGAAATTTGGTCTGCCACCGCGTGGAGCCAGTACTACCAAGACCGCGAGCAAGCCTTCTCTGAAACTGAAGAGGAGGTGATTCCTGGACTCCTGTAGTCCCGTGTTCGAGACTCCCGTCCGTTTGCCCTGAGGCACCTTCCCCGGTTCCAGGTCAACAACGGAAGGGAATCTCGGGTCCGGGCCACAGACCTCACACCATGATCCCCCACTTCGAGCACATCCCCGTCATGAAAGAACGCTCCCTGGAGCTGCTCGCTCCAGCGCTGGACACTCCCGGTGCCCTCTTGGTGGATGCAACTTTGGGACTGGGCGGACATGCCGAAGCTTTTCTCGATGCTTTGCCCACCCTTCGCCTGCTGGGTATAGACCGGGACACGGAAGCTCGGGATCACGCTCGCGCACGCCTGGCACACTTTGGCCCGCGCGTGACACTCGTGCACGCGCGGTATGACGAGCTAGGCGTTGCTCTCGATGCCCACTTTCCTGGCGAATCTCCCCGCGGATTCCTCTTTGATCTGGGTGTGTCTTCACTCCATTTGGATAAGCCTGAGCGAGGTTTTTCCTACTCGGTTGACGCCCCACTCGACATGCGGATGAACACCGAGGAACCGCTCACTGCCGAGGGCATTCTGTCTTCGTACACAGCCGAAGCCCTTGGTGAGCTGTTTTATCGCTTGGGCGACGAGAAACTTGCGAACCGCTATGCCCGCGCGATCGTGAAAAGGCGTGAGGAAACTCCGCTGCGTCGGACCGGAGAACTTGTCAGCGTGTTGCAAGAGGCCACCCCCTATGCGCTAAAAGATCGCGGACATCCCGCCAAGCGGGTTTTTCAGGCGCTGCGCATGGAGGTGAACCGCGAGCTGGATTCCTTGGCCCGTGCGCTCCCTCTCGCCCTTGATCGTCTTGCCCCGGGTGGGCGCGCCGTGGTGATGTCCTATCACTCCGGCGAAGACAAGCTCGTGAAACGAGAAATCCGTCGTCGATCCGTATCGCAGGCTCCCCTCGGTCTTCCGGAAGAACTACCCGAGCACAGAAGCCAACTGATTGAACTTACTCGGGGCGCAGAAAAAGCCTCCGAAGAAGAAATCGCTGCCAATCCTCGAAGCGCATCGGTGCGCGTTCGGGCTGCCGAAAAACGAAACGAGGCACGTGTATGACTGCTCTAACGAACCGGGTGTCACCCAGGCACACTCGTCCGCAGACCCGCGAGGTGTGGACACGCCATACGAGCAACACGAAAGCTGTGCCCAAGCTTCGCTATGTCGTGGTCACGTTGATCGGTATTGGCGCAATTTTAGGAGGGCAGCTGTTGCTCTCCATTGTGGTCTCCAGCGGTGCCTACACGATCGCCTCACTGAAAAGTGAGATGAGATCCAGCGAGCAAAACTTGCAGATTGTGGCGGAAGAAATTGGTGCACTGACCGCACCCGACACCCTCGCAACACTCGCCGGTTCGATGGGCATGGTCGAAGACAACAACCCCGCATACCTGCGACTCTCTGACGGTGTGGTTTTGGGAGAAGCGTCCCCCGCCTCTGCCAACCAGGGTGCAGCAGTGTTTGCCGTCACCGCAGGAACCGAAGATCGATCAGCACCGGCGATTGTGAACGATATCTATCTGGCTCTCACCTCCCAGGCTGTTTTTGAGCTCAGTGCAGAAGACGCGCTGAAAGCAGCTGTTCATCCCGTCTCGGTGGCCACGACGGATGCCGTGATAAGCCCCGCCATGGTGGCCAGTGCTCCGGTCGTCGAATTCGGCGGTTCCATTCCCTCTCCCAGCACACGTTAAAAAAGAACAGTGGAGAGCCCATGACTCATCAGCGCATGTCTGGTCGACGAATGGCGCTCGCTCTTGTTCTTGTCTTTGTCACTGCGGCCCTCCTGTTGACACGCCTGGTAGACGTTCAAGTTGTTCGGGCCAGTGAACTGCAGGAGCAATCAGAAGCTGTTCGCACCACGAACGAAACGGTGTGGGCATCCCGCGGGTCCATTGTTGACGGTTTTGGCAACGATCTTGCTGTTGATGTCGACCGGTACGACATCAGTGTGGACCCCCGCGTTGCCGGGGACTTCCGCCGAGATGGCGCCACCGTGGCGCTGGAAGCAGCCCTAGCAGAAATTGCGGACATCACCGGGGAAAACGTCGATGAGATGCGCTACGCCATTGCCCAGGACCGGGAGGCGCCCTTCGCCTACTTGGTGAGGGGCGTGAGTCCAGAGGCGCGCCTGAATCTTCGAGCGCTGCAGATTCCTTGGTTGCAAATAGATTTGGTACGCGAGCGCACATATCCCTTTGGCCCGGTTGCCGGAAATCTGACGGGAATGCTCGGAACAGACGAACCGTTGGCGGGGATTGAACGTCTTTGGGATGACTGCCTACGCGCCGAGAATGGGGTGGCAACCTATCAGCGAGGAGCTGACGGGGTGCGGTTGCCGGGCACCAGTCAGGTGGTCTCTGATCCCGTGCACGGAGGCAGCGTGGTGCTCACTATCGACAGTGACCTGCAGTGGTACGTGCTGCAACAACTGGCGGAGCACGGAAGTCGGCTCGGTGCGGAGCAGGGCTCCGCCCTGGTGGTGAGAGTGGCCGATGGGCACATTCTGGCCGCTGCGGACTGGCCGACATTTGACCCTAATGATTTCGCCAATGCGCCCACCTCCAATACGGGTGCGCGCGTATTCAGTTCCCCGTATGAACCAGGCTCCATCATGAAGGCGATGGGTGTTGCCATGCTGATCGATGGGGGATACACCTACGCCGAAGACCGCATTGTGGCGCCGGGCTTCTTCGAGGTCTATTCCGGGCGATACATTAAAAACTTTTCTGTAGCCGATGATCGCCAGCTCACTACCGCAGGGGTGCTCTCCACCTCTTCCAACACCGGGATGTCTGTTCTCTCCAGTCGGATGAGTAAAAGTGCGGCCACCGAGTATTTTAGAGATTTTGGTTTCGGCTCGGTCACGGGGGTCGAGTTCTTGGGCGAATCGCGCGGCGTTCTCCTGGAAGCCGAAGAGATTGACGTGGTGACCCGGTACAACCAGTTCTTTGGTCAAGGTATCTCGGTGACCGCCGCGCAGATGGCCGGTGCCTACCAAGCTCTGGCAAACGATGGCGTTCGGGTGCCACTGCGGCTTGTCGAAGGCTGTGAAAGCCCCACCGGGGAATTTATCCAAAACCCCGTGCAAGACACCATCGAGGTGGTGTCCGCCTCCGCTGCGCAACAAACCATTCGCAGTTTGGAAACAATCGTGTCGCAGGGTCCGCTGCGAAGCATTCTGGAGATACCGGGCTATCGGGTTGCGGCAAAGACCGGCACCGCAGAGATTGCTGACTCTTCCGGCTACGGAGCGGAGCGGGTCATCTCTCTTGCGGGGATGGCTCCGGCAGAAGACCCCCAGTATGTGGTGCTGGTGAGTTTCTACAAGCCTCAGACGTCTCGAGTGTCTACGGCGGCAGCACCGGCTTTTCACGACCTGCTCTCCCACGTGCTCAAGCACTACCGTGTTCCCCCCTCGAGTGAACCGGCGGTTCTTCCCCCACTAACCTGGTAACGGTGAAAGTTGGGCCAGTCAGAGGGGGCGTTGGTGGATAGAGCCGGGCTGCTTCGACCCACCACTCCACCGGCCGTGGTGTTGAGCCTGCTGGCCAGCGAGCTGGGACTGGAACGTCACGGCCTGGATATTGCCGTTACCGGGATTGCCCTTCATACGGCGAGTGTCCAGCCGGGAGATCTGTTTGTCGCACTGCAGGGAGCATGGCGCCACGGCATCGACCACTGGGATGAGGCGCGCACTCACGGGGCAATTGCGTTGGTGACCGATCAGGCGGGTGCGCTGGCACTTGGCAATCGGGATGTTCCCCTTCTTGTTGCACAGGACCCACGGCCTCTTCTTGGCTACTTGGCCACACGAATTTATGGCACCCAGAGCGCTGACACCCCTCCGGTGTTCGCGGTGACGGGCACCAATGGTAAAACCTCCACCGTCTTTCTTCTGGAGGCGATGATGAGAGCACTGGGGTGGAAAACGGCCTTGTCCACCACCGCTGAGCGACGGGTGAACGGGGTGGGCTACCCGAGCACCCTGACCACTCCGGAAGCACCCGATATTCATGCCATGCTCGCCTGCGCAAGCGAGGCTGGGGTCAAGGGAGTGGCCATTGAAGTGAGCGCCCAGGCACTCACCAAGCGACGTTTGGACGGTGTTCGGGCTCGGGTGGCGGGTTTCACCAACCTCAGCCACGACCATTTCGAAGATTTTGGGACCATGGACAACTATTTGCACGCGAAAGCTGCGCTGTTTTCCGAAGCGATGGCCGACGAAGCGGTGGTGTGCATTGATGGTGCCTGGGGTCAGGCGATGGCAGACATGGCGTCGATTCCCTGCACGACGATTGCCCACAGCGACCAACCCGGTGCCGACTGGTCGTATGAAGTGACGGACAAAAATGACCTGCACACGACCTGGCTGATGCGCTCGGCCACCGGCGAGAGCTGCGAACTCATTGCGCCCATCATTGGCAACCACATGGTCGCCAATGCCACGCTTGCTGCAGTGATGCTGATGCGTGGTGGGGCGTCCGCCACCGAGCTCGAGGCCGTGATGGGCGTGGGAACACAGGGCGTCCCGGTATCGATACCGGGACGTGTGGAAAGAGTGTCGAGCCCTGGGGGGCCCCAAGTGTTTGTCGACGCTGGGCGCAGTGCTGACGCCTATCACCACACGCTGTCCACTATTCGCGAGCTCACTCCCGGGCGCCTGGTCATGGTGTGTGGAACCTCAGGTAATCGGGACCAGACCAAAAGACCCATTATGGGGCGCACCGCAGCGATGCTTGCCGACGTGGTGATTGTCACCGATGACGACCCACGCAATGAGGATCCACGGGTTATTCGCGAGGGCTTGCTGGAGGGCGCCAGGGCCGTTGCCCACGCCACCGTTCACGACATTCCTGACCCGACGGAAGCGATTGGCTTCGCCATCAGCTTGGTGGGTGTGGGAGACAGTGTTCTCTGGAGTGGACCCGGGTCTCAGGCCTATCGGGATATTGCAGGAAAAAAGATTCCCTACTCCGCACGAGATGAGGCCAGGCGCGCATTAGACGCAGCTGGCTGGACAAAAAAGAGTGAGGAAATGTGATGAGTATCAGTGTTCACGAGCGCTTTGTTGAGTGGGGCACGAGTGGCGGAGTGCTGCAGCACGGGGAAGAGGCGGAACCTTTCTCTCTCCAGGCGATGTCCTACAGCGCCACTGAAGAGTTTGTGGCCGAGGTCGAGGTGCTCGTCACGGAGGGTCACTCTCTTCGCGATGCTATTGCCGCTGCCAAGAGCAGCGGTGCGGGGGGTCGCGAAAGAACTTTCACGCTCGGCAACGATGCCATTGTTGTTGATGGCACGGACATTGCCGGCGCGGGGCGAGCCGTTGATTTGCTGAAGACAGTGCGGGGGCTGACTGAGCGACCCCGCAGAATTCTTGTGGCCACCGGGGCGATTGGTCTCTCGGGTGATTCGGACTATGACAGCCTCGAAGCGCTCGGCGCCGTCATGGTGAGGCTGAATGTTGACCTGGTCGTGGCCGTTGGACCCGCAGCCCGATCGATTTTTCTGTCCGTCGGACGAGAGGGCTCCTGGGATGGGGAGTCCCAACACTGCGATGATGTCGCCCGTGCCTACGATGTCGTCCACGCCTACATGGGTCCCGGAGATGTTCTTGTGCTGATAGGTGGTGTGGGGGAGTCTCTGGCCCCGTTGCGCGATCTTGTGGTGGAGGGTGCAGCGTGAGAATACTGCTTTTGGGAAGCGCGCTCTCGCTCGCGTTCTCCCTTTTTCTCACACCGCTGTTCATTCGTCTTTTCGCCAAGATCGGCTGGGGCCAGTTTATTCGCCAGGATGGGCCTAAAACACATTTTGTGAAGCGGGGCACCCCCACTATGGGGGGAATTGTCATCATCCTCGCCGTCGTTTTTGGCTACTTTGTGGCGCACCTGATTGAGCATGCTCCGGTGACCCAATCTGCCGTGTTGGTGATCGGTCTAATGGTGGGCCTAGGGTTTGTGGGGTTCCTGGATGACTATGCGAAAATTCGCCGGCAACAATCTTTGGGCCTGTCACCCCGGGCAAAAGTGTTCGGTCAGATCCTCGTCTCAGTGGTTTTTGCCGTGTTGGCGCTGTCCTTCCCGGACGAAAATGGTCAAACCCCGGCGGCAGTCGGAATTTCCCTGGTGAGAAACGCCGACGTGGTGTCTTTTGTGGGGTGGGGATATATCGGTGCCATGGTCGCCTTTGCGGTGTGGGCGACCCTGATAATTGTCGGCACATCAAATGCCGTGAATCTGACAGATGGCCTCGATGGGCTTGCCAGTGGTTCGGCCATCTTGGTTTTCGTCGCCTACGTGATGATCACCTTTTGGCAATTCAACCAGTCCTGCTTTCGTGTTTTCCCCGACCAGGAGAACTTTTATAAGTGCTACGAAGTGCGTGATTCTTTGGAGCTCACGTCGGTGGCGGCCATGACGGCCGCCAGTCTGATCGGGTTTCTCTGGTGGAATACGTCGCCGGCGAAAATTTTCATGGGCGACACCGGGTCTTTGGGTTTGGGTGGCGGGGTTGCCGCTCTGGCACTGTTCTCGCGCACTGAGGTTCTGTTGCCGGTGGTGGGTGGGCTGTTTGTGGTGTTGACCGGGTCCGTCATCGTGCAGAGGCTCTATTTCAAAGCCACGAAGGGGAAACGGATTTTTTATTCGTCTCCACTTCACCACCACTACGAAATTAAGGGCTGGGCAGAGGTGACCATTGTGGTCAGGTTCTGGTTGATTGCCGGACTCTTCGCCGCGGTGGGGGCCGGGCTGTTCTATCTGGAATGGTTAAGCCGGTGAGTGGACCAAGCCTTCGAGGGCTGACCAGCTGGCACTCCGACTGGTCCACACTCCGGGTTGCGGTGGTGGGGCTTGGCGCGACAGGTTTTGCGATTGTTGACACCCTGGTGGAGCGGGGAGCCACCGTTATGGCGGTAGCCCTTGACGCCGACAATGATGTGGTGCGCATTATGGATGTGCTGGGTGCAACAAGCGTGGTGAGCCAGGAAGCCCAGGAACGTATCCACGCTCTGGAGGGTTTTGATCCCCACCTTGCTGTTCTCTCACCCGGGATCAGCGAGGACGACCCGGTTGTGGGTGCGTTGCGAAAGCGTCGTGTTCCACTCTGGTCTGACGTGGATTTTGCGTGGCGTGTTCGAGATAAATCTCCCGCGGTGTCTGCCTGGGTCCTCATTGCCGGTGATCAGACAGGTGTGCGGATTGCTGATGTGGCAAATCGAATGTTGCACGCTGGAGGGGTGCGAGCCCTCGTCGCAGGATTTAGTGCGACGCCTCTGTTGGATGCGCTTCGGGACCCTCACGACTACGACACCCTGCTGGTGGTGGCTACAGACACCCAGGTGTCCCGTTTGGCCCGCCACGAACCGGGGGGACGCTCTCCGCTCATGGCGGTGTGCGTCGACTCTGACGTGTCCTTCAGTGGCGGAGCTCTCTATGACGGGGTTCGTTTGGGGTGCGTCTATCGAAAAGGCCCGGGTGGGACCATGCCACTGGTGATTGATGCGGACGTCGTTGACGGTGCGCGAGCGATTGGGTTGGGAAGTGATTCGCCCGGAATGAGCGACATCGGAATTGTGGAGGGCATCGTGGTGGACCGGGCATTTATCGAAGACCGGGAAAACCTCGCGCTAGAAATTACGACACTGACCGAACTGGCAGAGGCCGGGTGGGCGATAGCCACAGACCTCCCCGTTGTTCTTGGGGCAATCGCCATTGCCAGAGGTCACGACGTGTCTCCCGAGGTCATTGCTCAGGTACTGAACATGCCAGAGAGCCCACTTAGCTCGGAGCTAAACGGCGCGCCTTAGCGCTTGTGTGACCCTCCCCGGCGCACACTAGAGGCACCAACCTCGCTTCACGAGGCTGGTGACGCCAAAGCACACGAGGAAGGGTGACTCTCCATGAGCAGTGGCGTGGCCCCCCAGGTGAAACCGCGCGGTGGCAAGGGTTCCGTGGTAAGTGTCAAACGGCTGTTCGCCCGGGAATCAGCCGACTACGTCGTCATGGTGGCAACCGTGGTGTTTTTAATCTTTTTTGGCCTTGTCATGGTGTTGTCTTCGTCCTTTGTGGACTCGGCGTTGGGCAATGACGGCAACTTTTTTGCCACCTTTATTGGCCAAGCCACCTGGGTGGTACTTGGTCTCCCGGTGATGCTCGTGCTGTCCCGGTTGCCGCCCATCTTCTACAAACGGTTTGCCCCCATTTTTTTTCTGTCCGCGCTGCTGTTGCAGGCGCTGGTGTTTACAGCGCTCGGTATCACCTCCGGTGGCAACCGAAACTGGGTGAGCATCGCCGGCTTGTCCGGTCAGCCCTCAGAGATATTAAAGCTCGCGCTGATTGTATGGATGGCCGCAATTCTTTCCGATCGGCTTGATTCCCTTGACCGGGTGAAAACTTTGGCCACACCACTGGGGGTTGGTGTGGGGGTGGCCCTCCTCCTTGTCATGCTCGGCCAGGACCTGGGAACAATGGGAGTGATGGTGATGATCGCGCTAGGAATTGTGTTCCTTGCGGGAATTCGCCTTCGACATCTGGCCGCTGTTGTGGGAGGGATTGCCGCTGCGGTCGCGTTCTTAGCGCTTTTGAGCCCATCTCGCGTGAGTCGCATTGCCACCTGGTTTTCTGGGTGTACGGAAGAGGATTACTTGAACGGGTGCTGGCAGATTGTGCATTCCACTTTTGCGCTGGGATCGGGCGGCGTCTTAGGTGTTGGTCTGGGCAACTCGAGGGCTAAATGGTCGTGGTTGCCGGAAGCAGAAACAGATTTTATCTTTGCCATAGTCGGTGAGGAACTGGGCTTGGTGGGCGCAAGCCTGGTGATTGTGTCCTTCGTGGTCCTCGCTGTCGCTATGACACGCATGGTGCGGCGCCAATGTGACCCTTTCGCCCGTTTGGTAACCGGTGGAGTGATGGTGTGGCTAATTGGTCAGGCACTGATCAACATCGCTGTGGTGTTGGAGGTCTTACCCGTGCTGGGTGTTCCCCTTCCTTTCATGTCGGTAGGCGGTTCGGCGTTAGTGTCGTCGTTGGCGGCTGTGGGAATAGTGATGGCTCTCAATCGCAGCGGTTCGCTTTCGGTGACAGAGTTTCGCGAGCAGAGATATCGATGACCCGTGTGGTGTTAGCCGGGGGCGGCACAGCGGGGCACGTCAACCCCCTTTTAGCGGTGGCGGCAGAACTTGTCGCTTCGCAGGGTGTGGACCCTTCCGACATTCTGGTGGTCGGCACGTCAGAGGGGCTAGAGTCCAGGCTGGTTCCCGCTGCAGGGTTTGGGCTTTCGACCATTGCCCGATTGCCCATGCCACGAAAAATTAGCCTCCAAGCTGTGACCTATTGGCCCCGATTTGTTCGTGCCGTCTTTCGTACACGGAAGATTCTTCGCACTCACCGGGCTGATGTGGTGGTGGGGTTTGGCGGTTATGCTTGCGCACCCGCCTACGTTGTTGCATGGCTTAGGAGGACGCCCTTGGTGATTCATGAAGCAAACGCCATTCCCGGATTCGCTAATCGCCTGGGCGCCAAGCTCACCAAACACATTGCCACGACGTTTGCCACGACGGACCTGCCCGGATCCGTTGTGGTGGGGATGCCTATGTCCAGGGCAATGACCGACAGGGCACTCTGGGTGGATCCTGCGCCCGCGCGGGAACATTTTGGGTTGAACCCTGACACACCGACATTGGTGGTGACCGGTGGCTCTCAGGGCTCCCGCGCGATCAACCACACGGTGGCGCAGTCTGCCGGTGCGATCATTGCTGCGGGATGGCAGATTTTCCACATTGTGGGGGGTGCGCACACGATTCCCGCCGATATGCCGAAGGGGTATGTCGGGGTGACCTACTGTGATCGCATGGATCTCGCTTTTGCGGCTGCGACCAGTGTCGTATCGCGGGCCGGGTCGGCAACAGTGTCAGAGATTCAGATCAGGGGTTTACCCGCGCTTTTTGTCCCCTACCCGGTCGGCAACGGTGAGCAGAAGAAAAATGCGGCCGAGAGTGTCGCAAGCGGTGGCGCACTGATGGTGTCCGATGCGGATTTCACCGCGGAATACGTTCTGGCCACACTGATTCCTCTCCTGAACGACGATGACGCCCTTGCGCGCATGCGGGCGCAGGCTCAGGGGCTTGGCAAACCGGATGCTGCGGCGAGCATGGCGACAATGATCCTTGATGTTGCCCACTCGGGGAAGAGCAGTGCCACGGCATGAAACCTTTTATCGTGCGAGAGCTTCCCCTAGGCCTTGGTTCCCTCCACTTCATCGGGATTGCTGGGTCAGGAATGAGCGGGATTGCTCGAGTCTTTGCCGAGCGTGGGCACACGGTGACCGGGTCAGATCGTGCGGATTCAGAAATTGTTGACTCTCTGCGCACTGCCGGTATTACCGTCACCATCGGACACGATGCAGACAACGTTGGGGATGTTGACACCGTTGTTGTTTCGGGTGCTGTTCGAGAGAGCAACCCCGAGTTGATTCAGGCACGCGCCAACGGCGTGAATGTGTTGCACCGCTCTGAAGCGCTGCGGTGGTTGCTGAGGGGCAAAAGGACGCTAGCGGTGGCCGGGTCTCACGGGAAAACCACCACCACGGCGATGCTTGCAACATCGTTGGAGCGCGCCGGAATTGATTGTGGGTGCGTCAATGGGGGAGTGGTCAGCCAGTGGGGGGTGTCTTCTCGTGATGGCGGGGACAATATTTTTGTGATCGAAGCCGACGAATCTGATCGGTCTTTCGTGGCATACGACCCGGCCATTGTGCTCATCACCAACATTGCTCCCGATCACCTTGATTTCTATGGCACCCTCGACGCCATTTATGACGCCTTCGAAGAGTTTGCGACAACGGCCCGCGAGACCATTGTGCTGTGTGCTGATGATCTGGGAACCCGGCACCTTGCCACACTGTTGCCTGATGCAGCCCCCGTGATCACCTACGGGGTTGCCTCGGATGCCGATGTCACCATGACCTCCCTGGAAGCGGGTCCAGTAGCGCGTTTTACCGTCGCTTACCAGGGTGGGCAAGCATCGGTGGAACTGGGAGTGCCCGGGCGTCTCCCGGCGCTCAATGCGACCGGCGTTGTTGCCGTACTGCTCGCACTGGGTATGACCCTGGTGGAGGCGGCACAGGCGGTGAGTGGGTTCTCTGGCGCTGGTCGCCGGTTTGAGTATCACGGCACCGTTGGTGGAGTTCGCTTTTTTGATGACCACGCCCACCATCCCACCGAAGTTGCTGCGGCGCTGGAAACAGCGCGGTCTGTGGTGGGTGCGGGGCGAGTCATCACCATGTTTCAACCCCACCTGTATTCCCGGACAAAATATATGGCCTCGGAGCTTGCCGAGGCATTTGCGAAGGGCAGTGACCACACTATTTTTCTCGATATTTTTGGCTCCCGGGAGGACCCCATTGAGGGGGTCACCACGCAGCTCATTCTTGATCGACTTCCGCCTGGGGTGTCCTATGAGTTCGAACCGGACTGGGACCTGGCGTGTCAGGCAGCTATTCGCTTTGCCGCGCCTGGAGACCTGATACTGACGATGTCCACCGGTGACCTATATCAAATTGTGCCCCAGCTTCTCGCGGCCAAGCGCCTCCACGATGGGGGCCACGATGGGGGTCACAATGGATCGGCCTGAGGGTTTTGTGACACGGCCGCAGGCTGCGCACAAGACGGCAAGGAAAGTGGCCGAGCGACCGACGGCGAAGGGGCAACAACAGGCGGCAACCAAGAGGCGTGTTGCGTCAGAGAAAGCGGAGTTGCGACGGTTCACCCAGGTGCGTCGCCATCGAAGAATGGTGTGGGGGGTCTCGCTTGGCAGTGTGGGGGCCCTTGTGCTGGCTGTCGCCTTGCTGACACTGTCGCCGGCGCTCTCGCTGCGCTATGTCGTGGTCGAGGGGACGAACCGGTTGAGCGCAGAAGAGGTCGAGCAGGCCCTGGCGGGACTGTACGGAGAGCCTCTTGCCCGGGTGAGCACCGACCGGGTGCAGGCGGCGCTCGCACCCCTCACTCTCATCCAAGCGTTTGAGACGCGAATTGAACCACCCAACACCCTGGTGGTGTCCATCGTGGAACGCCGAGCAATCGGTGTGGTGGGCTCTGCCTCGAGTTACGTGGTGGTGGACGCGGCGGGGGTAGAACTGTGGGAGGAATTCGTAGTTCCTAGAAATCTGCCGATTATTTTGGTCGCAGCAGACCCGGAATCTCCCAGTTTTTCGGCAATTGCCCGGGTGCTGTTAGCGCTTCCCGATGACACGCTTTCCCAGGTGGAGGGGGTCACAGCGACAACGTTAGACGATGTGCGCTTCACGATGAGGGGTGCCTCTCACGAGGTGGTGTGGGGAAGTGCCGATCGGGCTGCAGAAAAGTCGAGAGTCCTCAGGGCTGCGTTGATCACGGCGGGAGCCAACACCTCGCAGGTCATTGATGTGACTACCCCCGACAGTGTTGTGATTCGGGCTAAAGGCTGAGCTTTCTTTCTTTTACTGGTCTTCTGCGACACGCCCAGAGCCTCATCACCTGGAGCACGGTTAGCCCATAACGTCGTCACTTAGCAAACATGAATAAATCTCTAATCTTCAAGTATAACTTGAAGGTTGTGGACAAAGGAGCCCCGGTGGTTGGTCAACATAATTACCTCGCTGTGATCAAAGTTGTCGGCGTCGGGGGTGGCGGCGTGAACGCTGTCAACCGGATGATTGACCGCGGTTTACGCGGGGTGGAATTCATTGCCATCAATACCGATGCGCAAGCACTGTTGATGAGTGATGCCGATGTGAAGCTGGATGTGGGGCGCGACCTCACCCGCGGGCTGGGCGCCGGCGCTGACCCGGAAGTGGGCAGGCGTGCAACAGAAGACCACCAGGAAGAAATCGAGCAGGCCCTGGCCGGGGCCGACATGGTCTTTGTCACTGCAGGCGAGGGTGGCGGAACGGGGACCGGGGGTGCTCCCGTGGTGGCGCGCATCGCGAAATCCATTGGCGCCTTGACCGTGGGAATTGTTACCAAGCCCTTTTCTTTTGAGGGAAAACGCAGGATGTCGCAGGCCGAGGTGGGCGTCCAAGCCCTCAAAGATGAAGTGGACACTCTGATCGTTGTCCCCAATGACCGACTGCTTGAAATATCGGATCGCAGCATCAGCATGCTGGAAGCCTTTGAAACAGCAGACCGCGTCTTGCTCGCCGGTGTCCAGGGAATCACTGATTTGATCACCACTCCGGGCCTCATCAATCTTGATTTTGCCGACGTCAAATCGGTCATGAAGGATGCTGGGACGGCGCTCATGGGTATTGGCTCCAGCCGAGGAGCGGACCGGGCTATCAAAGCTGCTGAGCTGGCGGTTGCCTCCCCGCTTCTGGAATCGAGTGTTGAGGGCGCGCAGGGGGTCCTGATTTCTATTCAGGGAGGCTCTAACCTGGGACTCTACGAAATCAACGATGCTGCCAGACTTATCGAAGAATCTGTCCACCCCGACGCCAACATCATTTTTGGTGCCGTCATTGATGATTCTTTGGGCGATGAGGTGCGCGTCACCGTGATCGCTGCGGGCTTTGATGAGAGCCACCAGCCCAGTCACCATGCACCCCCAGCGCTCCCGCGAGAAGAGGCTCCCGCCCCCAGCGACATCAGCGGTGGGGCTGAGGTGGAAGAGTCCTGGCTGCTGCCCGGCGAAGAACAGCCTGCACCCTCCCCAGTTCCCGCGTTTGCCGCGGAGGCTGACCCCGACGGTGAGCTCGACGTTCCTGATTTTCTGCGCTAGGCCTTGCTCATGCCGGATTCACTTGCGTCACGCTACAAGCACATCACCGAGCAGATTCGTGCTGCCTGTGTGGATGCGCATCGTTCGCCGGAGGAGGTCACCACGATTGTGGTCACCAAGTTTCATTCCTCTTCCGTAGTGAGAGAGCTCCACGCCCTCGGGGTGAGACACGTGGGGGAAAACCGGCATCAAGAGGCGGTCGCAAAACACGCGGAGCTGGTGGACCTCGACCTGACGTGGCATTTTGTGGGCCAACTGCAATCCAATAAGGCGAAAGCTGTCTCCCAGTACTGTGTGGCGGTTCACTCCGTGGACCGATTGTCCCTCGTTACATCCTTGGCGCAGTCCGAGCAGGTGATCGACGTGTTTCTGGAAGTGAACCTCACCGATGTGCCGGGCCGCGGCGGTGCGGAGCCCCACGACATTGCCGCACTGGCAGAAAACGTTCTCGAGAGCAAAAATTTACGCCTGCGAGGTTTGATGGCGGTTGCCCCGCTGGGGGAGTCCGCCTATACAGCGTTCGAGCGCGTCCATGCGCTCTCCCAGGAACTGCTCTCCATCGCACCCGAGGCCACCGATTTGTCCATGGGCATGTCGGGTGATTTCGCTGAGGCTATTGGCTTGGGCGCGACACACCTTCGCATCGGCACCGCAATCACGGGGAAAAGGCCATCGGCGACCTAACCTTGAAGAAGGGTTAACGAACACAAAGGGGCACTGATGTCTAATCCACTGCGCAAAACTCTCGAGTTTCTCGGGCTTGCTGAAGAGTCGGCCGATCAGCCATCCAGCTCCTCGCGCCAGGTGACTCAGGGGTCCACCACAACTCCGCCCCCGCAGAGAGCCACCGTGACCCCGCTGCGGCGCGGATCCAGACAAGGGGCGAATGATGTGAACGAAATTTTGACGGTCCACCCCAAAAAGTATGACGATGCAAAAGTCATCGCGGAAGCCTTCCGCGAGGGCGTTCCCGTCATCATCAACCTCACCCAGATGAGCGAGTCTGAGGCTCGTCGTCTGGTCGACTTCTCGAGTGGTCTCTCCCAGGGTTTGCACGGGCACATCGAGCGAGTGACGCCCAAGGTCTTCTTGCTTTCGCCCTCCCACGTGCTGGTGAGCGGTGACGGTGACGGCGTCGAGTCGGAGCTAAACGCATCCCTGACCGACTGAGTGTCTTCTCTTCCTCAGCAGTGCAGGGCATAATCGGATCATCATGTCGATAATTTTTTCTATTCTCTATATCGCGTTGTCCGTATTCTTGCTGGCTATGTGGGTTCGATTCATATTTGACTGGATTACGGTGCTCTCTCGGGGTTTCACACCCAAAGGGCCGGTACTTGTCGTTGCTGAGTTGGCTTACAGCGTGACCGATAGGCCCATCCAGGCGGTCCGTCGCGTGGTACCCACCATCAGATTTGGCGGGGCGGCAATCGATCTTGGATGGAGCCTGCTGATGTTGGCGACCTTCATCGTCTGGTCTTTGGTGGGAAGTTTGCGTTAGTCGGCTCGAAAATGTGTGCTCTTCGGGGTAACCTAGTGTCAGTTGCCCACCATGCGGGTGAGCTTCGGCCCGCTTTGTCCACACAAGAATAGGTACAGGTATTGTTCATGGCTTTGACATCAGAGGACATCGTTAATAAACGGTTTCAGTCCACAAAGTTCCGTGAAGGATATGACCAAGATGAAGTCGATGATTTTCTCGACGAAGTGGTTGTCGAGATGCGTCGCGTTGTCGCAGAAAATGATGAACTTGCCCAGAAAATGGCGGCCAGCGAGGGGCGTATTGCGGAATTGCAACGAGCCGGCGGTGCCGCCAGCTCGGTCGGTGTGGTGCCTGTTGCCTCGGTGAGCGAAGCTGTTGACACCGAAAACGCCAACAACCTGCTGCAGCTTGCGAGACGACTCCACGAAGAGCATGTGCGTGAAGGGATTCAGAAACGCGACGAACTCATCGCCGAGGGTCATGCCCAAGCAGCGCGCCTCGTTGCCGAAGCAGAAACCGATCATCGTGAGGCCACGGCTAAGCTCGGCTATGAGAGGTCCATTATCCAAGGCCAGGTGGACCAGTTGCGTTCGTTTGAAAGCGAGTATCGCTCCAGCTTGAAAGACTTCATCATCACCCAGCTCGGTGCGTTGGAGTCCAACTCTGCACCTGCAACCGTCCCGGGGGCTACCACTCCTGCGTAATCCTGTGGCGCCTCGAGCCCCGTGGAACCTGGTGGCACATGGCTGAGACTCGAACAATCGCCGTTCCGGAGGGTTTAGCCGGGGAACGTCTTGACGTGGCGCTGGCGCGCCTGTTTGGGTTCTCGCGTGCTTTTGCCCAAGAGGTCATCGATGAGGGCGGTGCTGTTGTAGCCGGAAAACCCGGTATCAAAAGTGACCGTGTGACGCAGGGCGCGATGCTCGATATTACCTTCGAGCCCAAAAAAGCTCCAAGAATTGAACCGATCGTGGTGGAATCCATGACGATTTTGTATGACGATGATGATGTCGTCGTCGTGGATAAACCACCGGGTCTCGCCGCACACCCCGCTCCCAGTTGGGACGGTCCCTCCGTGCTCGGAGCACTCGCTGGCGCCGGCTATCGTATTTCCACCTCAGGGCCACCGGAGAGGCAAGGAATTGTGCATCGCCTGGATGTGGGGACATCGGGCGTGATGGCGGTAGCGAAAAGTGAAATTGCCTACAGCGCGCTGAAGCGAGCTTTCAAAGCTCGCGAGGTTCAGAAGACGTATCTGGCGCTCGTCCAAGGCCACCCCGATCCTTCCGCAGGAACGATTGATGCCCCTATTGGGCGCCACCCCAGTTCTTCCTGGCGATTCGCCGTCGTGTCGGGGGGACGGGATTCGATCACTCACTACGAGACGCTCGAGGCCTTCAGCGGGGCAAGCTTTCTGAGCGTCACCCTAGAAACTGGGCGAACCCATCAAATTCGGGTGCACATGTCGGCCCAAAAACATCCCATCGTCGGTGACACCCTTTACGGTGCTGATCCCACCCTGGCGGCGCGCCTCGGGGTCACCAGGCAGTGGTTGCATGCCAGCGAGTTGGAATTTATGCACCCGTCGCGGGGGGAGCGCGTTCACGTGTCCTGTGCCATCCCCGATGACCTCCAGGGAGCTCTGGACCGACTGCGGGTCTGATTTTGACGGGGCTGTCAGGTTCATGCTGAGCGGAAGTTTAAGCTAAAGGTTCGTGGGGAAGAAGGAGGCATCGTGAGCTCTACCAGGGACTCCTTTGCTCATCTCCACGTGCACACGGAGTATTCGATGCTCGATGGTGCCGCAAAAATAGGCAGCCTGGTTGAGGAAGTAGCCAGGCTGGAAATGCCGGCTGTGGCGATAACTGACCACGGGGTCATGTTTGGCGCGTATGAATTTTGGAAGAAAGCCACGGCCGCGGGTGTGAACCCGGTCATTGGTATTGAGGCCTACCTGACCCCTGGCACCCCTCGAGGCGATAAGACACGAATTCAGTGGGGTAGCGGTGGCGAAGACGATGTCTCAGGAAGTGGCGCCTACACCCACGTGACGCTGCTTGCAGAAAACACGCACGGCATGCACAACCTGTTTCGTATGTCCTCGTTGGCGTCACTGGAGGGCTACTACTTCAAACCCCGTATGGATCGCGACCTGCTGTCGCGCTACAGCGCAGGGGTCATTGCGACAACGGGATGCCCCAGTAGCGAAGTGCAGACATATTTGCGTTTGGGGGACTACGACAAGGCGGTCGCATCGGCGGCAGAGTTCCGCGATATTTTCGGTGTCGACAACTATTTTGTCGAAATCATGGATCATGGTTTAGGCATCGAAAAGAGGGTGATTGGGGACCTTGTTCGCCTGTCCAAGGACTTAGGTATTCCGCTGCTGGCGACCAACGACCTGCACTACACCACCGCGGCTGACGCCGACGCTCACGCGGCGCTGCTCTGCGTTCAATCAGGTTCCACCCTGGATGATCCCAAACGCTTCAAATTTGGTTCCAACGAGTTTTATGTCAAAACCCCCGCCCAAATGCGCGCCCTCTTTGCAGACTTCCCCGGCGCCTGCGATAACACGCTCCTGATTGCCGAGCGAGCGTCGGTGACGTTTGATGAAACCGCAAACTACATGCCAAGGTTTCCGGTTCCCGACGGGGAAACGGAAGCCAGCTTCTTTGAAAAAGCGGTCCACGAGGGCCTTGAGTTTCGCTATCCCGGCGGGGTGCCAGAACGGGTGAAGGCACAAGCACAGTACGAAATCGGCGTGGTTATCCAAATGGGTTTTCCGAGCTACTTTCTTGTGGTTGCCGATTTTATTAACTGGGCAAAAGACCACGGCATCCGGGTGGGACCCGGTCGTGGCTCTGGTGCCGGGTCAATGGCCGCTTTTGCGATGCGCATTACGGAGCTCGACCCGCTCAAACACGGTCTCATTTTTGAGCGATTCTTAAACCCTGACCGAGTGTCCATGCCCGACTTCGATGTCGACTTTGATGAGCGCAGGCGGGGTGAAGTTATTCGCTATGTCACCGAGAAATATGGCGAAGACCGTGTCGCGCAGATTGTGACGTTTGGCACCATCAAAGCAAAACAGGCGCTGAAGGATGCTGCGCGCGTGCTCGGCCACCCGTTTGGTATGGGGGAAAAACTGACCAAACTGATGCCTCAAGGCGTCATGGGGAAGGAAATGTCTCTGCAGGGGATCTTGGATAAAACCCACGACCGCTACAAGGAGGCAGCGGATTTTCGCGCCCTGCTGGAATCAGATTCCGAAGTGACAGAAGTTTTTGAGCGCGCTCAAGGGCTGGAAAACCTCAAACGCCAGTGGGGTGTTCACGCTGCCGGTGTCATTATGTCTTCTCAACCGTTGCTCGACATTATTCCCATTATGAAGCGTGACCAAGACGGTCAAATTGTGACGCAATTCGATTTCCCGGCCTCCGAAGCACTGGGTCTTGTGAAAATGGACTTTCTGTCTCTTCGCAACCTGACCATCATTGACGATGCCTTAGACAACATTGAGCTCAATCGTGGCCACCGCCCTGTCCTCGAAGAGTTAGCGCTGGATGATCCGGTTGCTTATGCCCTTTTGAGCAAGGGAGACACCCTGGGGGTGTTTCAGCTTGACGGGGGCCCGATGCGGGGGCTTTTGCGCCTGTTGAAGCCTGACAGTTTTGAAGATATTTCTGCGGTGTTGGCGCTCTATCGCCCAGGGCCAATGGGCGCTGATTCCCACACCAACTACGCGCTGCGCAAAAATGGTCAGCAGGACATCACCCCTGTTCATCCGGAGCTAGCCGATGCTTTGGAAGAAATCCTTGGCGGCACCTACGGGCTCATTGTGTATCAAGAGCAGGTCATGGAAATCGCTCAAAAACTTGCGGGATACACGCTGGCGCAAGCAGATTTGCTGCGCCGGGCAATGGGGAAAAAGAAAAAAGAAGAACTCGATATTCAGTTTGAGGCCTTCCATAAGGGGATGGCAGATAACGGGTTCTCGAACGACTCGGTCACCACGCTGTGGGAAGTCTTGGTGCCCTTCTCCGACTATGCGTTCAACAAAGCCCATTCGGCCGCATACGGGATGATTTCCTACTGGACTGCTCACCTCAAAGCCCACTACCCAGCCGAATACATGGCAGCTCTCCTCACCAGCGTGAGCGACCAGAAAGATAAATCGGCCATCTATCTCAACGAATGCCGACGGATGGGCATTCAGGTCTTACCGCCTGATGTGAACGAGTCGATCGCCACCTTTAGCGCTGTGGGCGATGATATTCGTTTTGGGCTTGCCGCCATCCGTAACGTGGGCGTGGGGGTGGTTGCCTCCATTCGAGCAACCCGCGAAGAAAAGGGCCTCTTTCAGAATTTCCACGACTTTGTAAAAAAAGTGCCGGCGTCCGTTCTTAATCGTCGTTGTGTGGAATCACTCATCAAAGGGGGCGCTTTCGACCAACTGGGACACACCAGGCGAGCGCTCTTTGACGTTCATGAAAACGTGGTGGAGGCAGCCTCCCGGGAGAAAAAAGCTGAAGAGCACGGTCATGTGGGTTTCGATTTTGACTCTCTGTTTGACGACAGCGACACTCCGAGCGCGCCCGCCGTTCCTGATCGACCCGAATGGCCGAGAAAGGAACTGCTGGCCCTCGAGCGGGACATGCTGGGGCTCTATGTGTCTGATCACCCCCTGGCAGGCCTCGAGCGGGCTATCGGGCAGGAAGCCGAACTGACGATTGCGGAGTTGCTGGTCCAAGACCGTGAAGACGGTGACATTGTGACCATTGCCGGGCTGATTACCTCGGTTAATCACCGCGTGGCCCGCTCCAGTGGCAACCCTTACGCCCAGGTTGTTGTCGAAGATTTTGGTGGAGAAATATCCATCATGTTCCTAGGAAAAGCCTACAAAAATTACCAAACTGATCTTGTCGAGGACACCATTGTGGCTTTGCGCGGTCGCGTGTCCAACCGCGACGATGGTCTGGGCCTTCACGCCGTAGAGCTCACACCTTTGAAAGTTTCGGCGGAGCAGTCTGATGCCCCTCTGACCCTGACTGTCCCCGAGAAATTCGCCACCCACTCGGTGTTGACTGCGCTCGACCAGGCTTTGGAGCGCCACGGAGGACCCGCTCCGGTCCGGTTACGGCTGGTCAAGTCGGGCGTTGTCCGTGTCTTCGAGTTGCCCCGAACGGTGACGGTCTCGCTGGATTTGATGGGTGAGGTCAAAAGCCTGCTTGGTGCAGACTGCCTGAGTTCTTAGAGAGCGACCGCCCGGCCGTATGCTCTCTGGAAATAGACCATGGGGTCTCTCCCCGCTTCTTCGAGGTCGCCCCCGACAATTTTTACCGCTACGGTAGCCGCAAATTCGACCTCCAGGGTGGACACAATCTCACAGTGTAGCCACGCGCTCACACCGCGAAGCAGAGGCAATCCGTCTGGCCCTGGAGCCCAGTGATCCCCCGCAAAACGTGCGCTTGCCTCGCCCGCCATCGTCTGAGCCAGTTCGAGAGAATCAGCTGCCAGGAAATGGATGAGCACTCCTGCACCAGGCTTCATCGACGACCATGAACTGGCTGTCTGAGACATGTTGAACGTTGCTAAGGGTGGCGCCGCTGACAGCGATGCCACAGAGGTGGCCGTAAAGCCGGTAGGGGAACCGTCAGGTTTCAGCAGCGTGACGATGGCTAGGCCAGCGCCGTGGCGGCGGAATGCTTCGCGGAAGATCGTAGAGGGGGAGAGAGATTCGTTTGTCATTTGTCCCATCTTAAGCGCCAAACCCCCAGAGTGATGCGACCCGCGCGGGGCTACGATAGAACCCTCATGATTCGTACTCTCGATATGCGTGGCCTCAACATCACTCCGGAGACAGTGGGGAACTTTGTTCCCCGCGTGTCTACGGGGTCTTTGGAGACTCAGACGGTGGTCGCATCGCTCATGGATGCAGTGAGATTGCAGGGCTCACAGGCGCTCAAAGATCAGTCCGCCGAGTTTGATGGCGTCACCGACCTGGTTATCGCGGTCACAAAAAAGGAGCTGTCAGCGGCGCTGGCCTCTCTGGACCACTCCCTTCGGGCGGCGATTGAAGAGTCCATTAGAAGGGTGCGAGCGGCATCCGAAGACGCTGTGCCAAGCCCTCAAACAACCGAATTTCACACCGGTGGCCGCATCACCATGCGCTGGGTCCCCGTCGATCGCGCCGGTGTGTATGTTCCGGGGGGAAAAGCCGTCTATCCGTCAAGCGTGGTGATGAACGTGGTGGCTGCCCAAGCGGCAGGGGTGTCAGAGATTGTTCTTGTATCACCCCCTCAGGCTGATTGTGGAGGGCGCATTCACCCGACGATTCTTGCCAGCGCCCACCTTTTAGGAGTCTCTGAGGTGTATGTCATGGGGGGTGCCGGTGCGATCGCCGCCTTGGCGTGGGGTGTGTCAGACATCGGGCTTGCACCGGTATCGGTCATTACCGGTCCGGGTAATCGTTATGTGGCGGCAGCCAAACGTGCGGTCAAAGGAGTGGTGGGGATTGATTCGGAGGCGGGGCCCTCAGAGATTGGCATCATCGCCGATGAGACAGCCAACCCTGAGTTCATTGCCGCTGACCTGATCTCCCAAGCGGAACACGATGAGTTAGCCTCCGCCGTGCTGATGACGACCTCCCATGAATTAGCGCGCCGCGTCGACACCGCAATCGCACGTCGGGTGGACACCACCCACCACGCAGACAGAGTGCGGGCTGCTCTCGGTGGCGAACAGTCAGCACTTGTCGTGCTTGACACGAGGGAACAGGTCATCCTGTTTTCTAACGCTTTGGCCTCTGAGCACCTCGAGGTGATGGTGGACGAGCCCGAAAAGATGCTCCCCAAGCTTCGACACGCGGGTGCTATTTTTCTGGGGGACTACTCACCGGTGAGTGCGGGGGATTATGCAGCCGGATCCAACCACGTGTTGCCGACCAACGGTTCCGCGCGTTTCAGCTCAGGCCTGTCACCCATGTCTTTTCTGCGCACCCAGCAAATTGTCGACTACGACAAAGAAGCGCTCTCCCACATTTCTGAGCACATTGTCACTTTTGCCCGAGCGGAAGATCTGCCCGCTCACGCCGATGCCATCAGTGAGCGCTTCATTGAGCGGCCGCGTGAGCCCCAGGACCAATAGGCTCTAGCAAATGTACTGTCCCTTTTGTCGTCACCCCGATAGTCGAGTCGTTGATTCTCGAACCAGTGATGACGGTCTCTCCATTCGTCGCAGACGCCAATGCCCCGAATGTCAACGACGTTTTTCCACTCTGGAGACGGCAAGCCTGAGCATCATCAAGCGCAGCGGCGTGTCGGAGCCTTTCTCGAGAGAAAAGATTGCCTCGGGCGTGAAAAAAGCCTGCCAAGGTCGGCCTGTGACAGATCAAGATTTGGCTCAATTGGCCCAGCGTGTTGAAGAAACTATCCGTCAAACAGGGGTGTCTCAGGTGGATGCCAATGAGATTGGCTTGGCGATTCTGGAGCCACTTCGTGAACTGGACGAGGTCGCCTACTTGCGTTTCGCCTCGGTGTATCAGGCTTTCGAAAGCCTTGATGATTTTGAGCTCGCCATTGATTCCCTTCGCGCTGCTCCCGCAGCTACCACCGAGGATGGCTGATGTATTCGTTCGTATTTTCCATTGTGAAGCGGTGGGACCCTGAATTAACCCATCATCTGGGCATGATTCTGATTCGCATTTTTGGCCTGCCGTTTGTGCGCACAGCGCTTCGCCAAAGGACCGCTCCGGGCTCTGCACTCGCGCTTAGCGCACTGGGTCATCGGTTTGCGTCTCCGGTGGGGCTGGCAGCGGGATTTGATAAAAATGCGGTGGCCATTCGAGGGTTTTTCGCTTTGGGTTTTGACCATGTCGAGGTGGGAACGGTGACGGCTCTTGCTCAGCAAGGCAACCCCACACCTCGATTGTTCCGCCTTCCCGATGATGAGGCGCTGGTCAACAGGATGGGTTTCAATAACGATGGGGCCGATGTTGTGGCCACGCGTCTTGCGGCGCTTCGCCACTGGGGAGGAGCACTGCCCATCATCGGGGTCAATATCGGCAAGAGCCGGGTCACCCCTCTCGACGAGGCGACTGCTGATTATGTGAAAAGTGCAACATTGCTCGCCCCGCACGCTGACTATCTCGTGGTGAATGTGAGTTCGCCAAACACCCCCGGGTTGCGTGGCTTGCAGGAAAAAGACACCCTGAAGCCGCTTTTGGCCGCTGTTGCCGGGGTCGCAGGGAACACCCCGGTGTTGGTGAAAATTTCTCCCGACCTCGATGATGGTGCCATTGCCGAGGTGGCTGCCTTGGTCATGGAGCTTGACTTGGCAGGCATTGTGGCCACGAATACGACGACAACGCGCGAGGGGTTAATCACCCATAGCCCCAAGGTTGACGCCGCGGGGGAGGGGGGGCTCTCCGGGCGCCCCCTGGCCGCACGTTCCCTGAATGTTCTCAGTCTGCTTCGCCAAACGCTGCCCCGTGAGAAATGCGTCATCAGTGTGGGGGGAATCTTTACCGGTTCAGATGTTGCAGAACGTCTGGAAGCTGGTGCCACCCTGGTACAGGCCTACACAGGTTTCGTGTACCGGGGGCCCTTCTTTGCACATCTGCTGACCGCAGAGCTTGAGCAGTCGAACTAGCTGGGTTTCTCGCCCCGCTTGACCTGGGCTTTGGGCAACCGCAAACCCCTCATCTGGAGCGAACGCATCGCCGCATACCAGCGAACACCGTTTTCGGTGTTCTCGATGCCATGTTTGCCTCGAAGCCCCTTGCGCACCTGGAACCCGGCGAAAAACGCGTCAATGATGGTGAGCAAGAAGAATGTCCACAGCACAACAATGGCGATGAATTGTGCCTGGAGGGAGGGCAAAAATGTGGCAATAATCACCGCAAACATGATGGGAATCAGGAACTCACCGAAACTCCACCGGGCATCGACATAGTCGCGCACCCATTTCCTCTGGGGCCCTTTATCCCGAACTGGAAGATAACGTTCTTCACCGTTTGCGAGACCAAGCCTCGCACGCTCACGCATTTTACCCATGCGCTCGCGACCCTCTTTGCGATTGTTGGAGACCAGCGGCCTCTTGCGCGCCGCTTCACGATCGCGTCGGCGAGGAGTGGGACGGCCCTTGCCCGTTTCGTCGTCGGCGCTTTGTGGCGGGGCTTCGGTGGGGCTCACAACAATCCTTTTGCTTTGAGGGGAGATAACAGTCCCTAGGGTATCGGCACTTGGGTGACAGAGTGCTTTTTGGCTCGTCACCGTTTCCTGGAGGCTGGCACCGCGCTACCAGAGTGAAGGTCTGGTCCCCTGCCATCCCAGGTCTGACTCAAGCGCTGACGCGAGTTGCAGCAGCGTGGCGTCTTGCCCAGGCCCTCCAATGAGTTGCACGCCACGCGGTAATCCATCCACCCCAAGCCCGGCAGGCAGTGCGAGAGCGGGGAGACCGGAGACGTTCACGAAGCTACTAAAAGGTGTCACCCGAACTTGTTGGCGAAAGTTTTCTTCCGGGTTTGCCGTGTCGTAAAAGCCAATTTTGGGCGGTGGCGTGGCAAGTCCTGGAGTGAGCACAACATCAAAGCGAGAAAAGGTGCGGATGGTGTTCGTTTCGAACTGAGTGAGCACCGCAAGCGCTTCGACCACATCACCCGCACTCAGCGTGCGGCCCTGTTCCATCAGATAGCGGGTCATCGGTTCAACAAGCTCTGGGCTGACGTGATTGCGCCACAGCGCAGTGGCGGAAGCCTGCCACAGAGTGTAAAAAGCGTCACCGTATCCCTGCATTGGTGTCCACTGCCACGGAACGACCGTGTGCCCCGCGGCTTCGGCGACTGCGGCGACGCGATTCATCGCGGTGAGAGCCTCGGGGTCAACGCTGATATCCAGCCAATCATCAAAAGGGCTCGCGTGGGTCATACCGATTCGGAGGGGGGCGAGGGGCTCCGTGAGTGCGTCGCGAAACGAGCGGGGACGCGGTGGTTGGCCTGTCGCCCGAAACGTTGGCTCGCTGCCGCACAGTGCGTCGAGCAGGAGCGCCGCGTCACCGACGGAGCGCGCAAGTGGCCCGGGAACAACGAGCCCACCCAATGAATCAAAACCTGTTCCGGCGGGAATAAGGCCTCGGGAAGGTTTATGACCCACCACACCGCAGGTCCAGGCCGGGATGCGCACACTACCGCCGCCATCGTTTCCCGGCGACACGGGCACCATGCCCGCTGCCACGGCAGCGGCTGCGCCGCCGCTGGAGCCCCCGGAACCATGGCCGGGGGAGTAGGGGTTCACCGTGGGTGGGAAAACTTCTGATTCGGTGTAGGCGCTGAGGCCAAACTCGCACGTCGCACTCTTTCCCACGCTAATTCCGCCAGCATCATCAAGAACCTGGGCAAGGGGGTCGGACACGGCGGGGACCGGAATGCCCGCAAGTGCTCGGGAACCCCACCCCGTTGCCACCCCAGCTCGGTTCACCAAGTCCTTGTCAGCAAAAGGTAAACCCCACAACATCCCGGGGGGTCGAGTTCCTTCATCCATCTCGCGCGCCGCGCTGAGAGCCAACTCCGGACTCGCGGTGACAATCGCACTGACCAGAGGGTTCAGCGTGTCGATCCGTTCCAGGAAGTGGGAAACCAGCTCTCTGGCGGAGAGCTCGCCCCGTTCCCGTGCCTGGATGAGGTCAGTGGCAGAAAGTTCGTGGAGGGCAGACATCACGAAAGGCTAGCCGGTCGCGGTCGCCCTCGCGCCTTCAGCTTTGTCGCGGGGATCAGTTATACACTGATGGCGGAAGGGATGCCTATGACTGACACCATGAACCAGACCCACGGAGTGACCTTAACGGATCAGGCCGCTCTGAAAGTGAAAAACCTTTTAGAGCAGGAAGGTCGGGACGACCTCCGCCTGCGAGTTGCCGTGCAACCGGGCGGTTGTTCAGGCCTGATTTATCAGCTGTTTTTTGACGAACGGCTGATGGAAGACGACCTCGTCCGAGATTTTAACGGTGTCGAGGTTGTCGTGGACAAGATGAGTTCGCCCTACGTCGAAGGCGCAGCGGTGGATTTTGAAGACACCATTCAGAAGCAAGGTTTTACTATCGACAACCCCAACGCAGAAGGTAGTTGTGCGTGCGGGGACAGCTTCGGCTAAACCGGTAAGAATTCGGCCACACGCGCCCACCGCTCAGTTTTCCACGGGTATGAGTGGGATAGAATTATGAAGAAATATTGTGAAGAAACACTGTCAAGAAACATGGCGAAAGGTGCGTAGTGCGCCCCACATTTAAACGCGGTCTCAAAGGCGCGTCTCTTCTTACCCTTCTCGCCGTTGTTCTGGCGGGCTGCACCTCCCAGTCGGCGCTTGGATGGTTGCCTACAGAACGTGGGCTGACCAACCAGGTGGATCGCGTTATCGACTTGTGGGTGACCTCGTGGGCTGTGTTGCTCATCATCGGTGTGATCAGCTGGGTTCTCATTATTTGGGCAGCAGTGGTCTACCGTCGCCGCAAGGGGCAAACCGGTATGCCCGCACAGTTGCGCTACAACATGCCAATCGAAACTTTTTACACGATTGCACCCCTAATTTTAGTTCTCGGATTTTTCGCTTTCACAGCTCGTGATCAAGTTGCGATCGAGACCCCCCTGGCCGACCCTGATGTGTCGATAGAGGTGTATGGCAAACGGTGGGCGTGGGATTTCAACTACCTCAACGAAAATGTTTTTTATACCGGCATCCAGGCTCAAGAGATTCCGGGTGGGGGAGTTGACATGGAACTCCTCCCCAAGCTGTATTTACCGGTCGACCAAAAAGTAGAAATCAAAATTGAGTCGCGCGACGTTATTCATTCGTTCTGGATTATCGACTTTTTGTACAAGAAGGACATGATTCCTGCGAAGACCAACTACTGGTATTTCATCCCCCAGGAAGAGGGAGTGTTCCGCGGTAAGTGTGCGGAGTTGTGTGGGGAGTACCACTCCATGATGCTCTTTGAGGTTCATGTTGTGTCAGAGCAGGAGTACAACCGCCAGATGTTGGCGTTGCGCAGTGAAGGCAACGTGGGGCGTTTGGGCCCGGAGGTCAACGTTTTGCAAAATTTACCGGGAACAACTCCCGCCAGTGAAAGGCAATAGGACATGACCACGACGGCACCGCGCCCTTCTGTAACGGAAATTCCCGAGGGCCTCTCCAATATTCGGGTCGCTAAAAAAGGCAACCTCTTTGTCGAATGGATGACGACCACTGATCACAAGAAGATCGGGCATCTCTACCTGATCACGTCCTTTATGTACTTCCTCATTGGCGGAGTGATGGCACTGGTCATCCGGGCCCAGCTGTTTGCTCCCGGTCTAGAAATTGTGGCAACGAAAGAGCAGTACAACCAGCTCTTCACGATGCACGGCACCATCATGCTGCTGATGTTTGCCACCCCGTTGTTTGCGGGCTTCGCCAACGTTTTGCTGCCTTTGCAGATTGGCGCTCCCGACGTGGCTTTCCCGCGACTGAATGCGCTGGCCTACTGGTTCTATAGCTTTGGCTCGCTGATCGCTGTCGCCGGATTCTTGACCCCTCAGGGCGCAGCGTCGTTTGGCTGGTTTGCCTACAGCCCACTGTCGAGCCAGACGTTCTCGCCGGGGCTGGGGGGAAACCTATGGGTTTTTGGTTTGGGTTTGAGCGGATTTGGAACGATTCTGGGAGCGGTGAACTTCATCACCACCATCATCACCATGCGGGTTCCCGGCATGACGATGTGGCGGATGCCGATTTTCACCTGGAATGTGTTAATTACGTCGATTCTCGTGATTCTCGCGTTCCCCGTCCTCGCTGCAGCGTTGTTGTCCCTGGGGAGTGATCGAGTCTTTGGGTCCCATATCTTTGACCCCGCTAACGGTGGTGCCATACTGTGGCAGCATTTGTTCTGGTTCTTTGGCCACCCTGAGGTGTACATCATCGCGTTGCCCTTCTTCGGCATCGTTTCGGAAATTTTTCCCGTATTTAGCCGGAAACCGATCTTTGGATACCGCACTCTGATCTACGCATCGATCGCCATCGGAGCGCTGTCGATGACGGTCTGGGCTCACCACATGTATGTCACCGGTTCGGTGCTTCTTCCGTTCTTCGCCCTGATGAGCATGCTCATAGCGGTGCCCACGGGGGTGAAGGTTTTCAACTGGGTGGGAACGATGTGGCGTGGTTCTGTGACCTTTGAAACTCCGATTGTTTTTGCTCTCGGGTTCCTCATTTCCTTCGTCTTTGGTGGTCTGACCGGTGTGATTTTGGCGTCACCCCCGCTTGACTTCCACGTGTCTGATTCGTACTTCGTGGTCGCGCACTTCCACTACGTCGTGTTTGGCACCGTGGTGTTTGCGATGTTTGCAGGATTCTATTTCTGGTGGCCAAAGTTCACCGGCAAGATGTTGAATGAGTCCTTGGGTCACATTCACTTCTGGATTCTGTTCATTGGTTTCCACATGACCTTCCTGATCCAGCACTGGTTGGGCGTCATGGGGATGCCGCGTCGTTACGCGACCTACCTGCCTGAAGACGGGTTCACCTGGATGAACCAGCTGTCCACGGTTGGTTCCATATTCTTGGCGCTGTCGATGATTCCTTTCTTCCTGAATGTGTACTTGACTGCACGAAACGGAGAAAAGGTGACGGTCAACGACCCCTGGGGTTATGGTCGATCCTTGGAGTGGGCAACAAGCTGCCCCCCTCCTCGTCACAACTTCACGTCTATCCCTCGTATTCGTTCAGAGTCGCCTGCGTTTGATCTGAACCACCCCGAGGTTGGGTTACCTCTGTCGGTGGAGGCCGATGACAAGAGGGCTCAGGAAGCGTCGAGGTCGTAGTTCATGAGAACTAACGTCGTCATTTTGTGGATTCTCTCCGCATATTTCTTTGCTCTGTCCGCGGTCTACACCGTGTGGTCTGTAATTGATAAAGACCAGGTTGAGTGGGCGGGCACGCTTGCCATTGGGTTGAGTGGGATTCTGACGCTGTTCATCGGTTTCTATCTGCAGATCCAATACAAGAACCAGGGTGGCGAGCTTGCCGAAGATCGCCGAGACGCGGACATTGACGACGGTGATCCTGAGATTGGTTTTTATAGCCCGTGGAGCTGGTGGCCGGTTATCTTAGCGTCGGGCGCGGCCATCGCTTTTGCTGGTCTGTCGGTGGGTTTCTGGGTTGCCTTCTATTCGGTGCCTCTGATTTTGATTGGGCTTGTCGGGTGGACGTATGAGTATTACCGGGGATACTTTGCCCGCTGATACTCCCCACGTGCGCCTGGCAACAGCGAATGATCACGATAGGGTCCTCGAGTTGGTGGCCATGCTCGGTCATGCCGTTGATGTCGACCCCGAGGTCTTCACCGTCAGCTACGCCCGGGCGATTGCTGATGCGCCACGAACAATCGTTCATGTGGCTGAACTGGCCGGTGTCGTTGTGGGTTACGCCCTCACCACAATCAATACCTTGCTTTATACCAACGGCCCCTCTGCGCAGCTCCAGGAGATTGTGGTCGATGACACGGTGCAGTCCACAGGCGTCGGCACAGCCCTTGTGAGCGCCGTTGAGCAGGCGTGTGAAGATCACGGGGTCACACAACTTACGGTCGCCTCACGCCGCGCTGGAGGCTTCTACGACCGCCTGGGCTACACCCAGCAAGCTGAATACATGCGCCGGCTCTTCTGAGCTCTGCAGTCCTCTCGCCGGCCGGCATCGTGACATGTCGGTGCCGACCGTAGTCGGGTCTCGCGTGTTTGGTGTGGAGCGTGCCGTCAGGGCTCAGACAAACGAACTGACGCTTTTTCTTTAGGCGTTCTGTGCACCAGCCGATCTTCGTGAGGCTGGAGAGCGCGAATACGGTGAAGCATCGCTCAGTGAGGAACCCCAGGAACCCTAGGAAGTGCTGGGACTTCGACACGAACTGAGTCACAACGCCACTTCGGCTTATGGCCTCGGGACAGTGCGAGGGGAGCTGCTGGCGCAACTCTGGCCACGGACGTGCCCTGGTTACGTTTTCTACCCCTCCACCCGTCTAGGTACGCCGACCCGGCGTCGCACACGCGTCCGGGCCAAGGGATGTGGGCCAAGGGATGTGGGCCCTCCAACAGACAAGGAGGGGGTGTGGTGTCGAGTTCCACCACCACACCCCGAGCCTGTTTACGAGTTAGTGCTTAGCCGCGTCTTCAAGCTCTTTTGGTTCAACGGGCAGGACGCGATCTTCGAAGAACCAGCGTGACACACGTGCGCGGAAACGAGTTCCTACGGTGATGCGTCCATCCTCGTTGGGGCGCACGGTGAGAGGCTGGTATTCGTTATAGTCCAAGAGCTTCCACCGCTCGTAATCGGAGAGTTGCTCGTGCACCTCCACATATTCACCGCCGGGGAGTCGAACAATTCGTCCGCTCTCGTAACCGTGGAGCGCAATTTCTCGATCCTTGCGTTGCAGCGCCAAACATGTTCGTTTGGTGATGATGTAGGCGGCAATCGGCGCGGCAACCCACAGAACCTGCAAGGTGGAGATCACTCCCTCAATACTCAGGGCGAAGTGCGTGGCTAAGAGGTCAGAGCTGGCAGCAGCCCACATGACGGCGTAGAAGACGACTCCGGCAGCACCAATAGCGGTGCGAGTGGGGGCGTTGCGGGGGCGATCGGCGATGTGGTGCTCACGCTTGTCACCCGTCACCCAGGCCTCAAAGAACGGATACAGAGCCACCAAAACGATGAATACCCCGAGTATGACCGTCGGCAACAGAATGTTGATCGGCCACGTGAACCCAAAGAGGACAAACTCCAGCCCCGGTGGTATCAGCCTGAGAGCTCCATCGGCAAAGCCGATGTACCAGTCAGGTTGTGTTCCCGCCGACACGGGGGAGGGGTCATAAGGCCCGTAATTCCAAATGGGGTTGATCGTAAACAGTGAGGCAATCAGCATGATCACACCAAAGACGAGGAAGAAGAATCCTCCGGCTTTCGCTGCGAACACCGGCATAACAGGGGAACCCACAACGTTGTCATTCGTACGACCGGGACCGGCGAACTGGGTGTGCTTGTTCACAACGAGCAACACCATGTGAATGGCGAGTGTGGCAATCAAAATTGCCGGAAGCAGCATGATGTGCAAGACATACAACCTTGGAATGATGTCGGTTCCGGGGAACTCGTTGCCGAAGAAAAGATAGGACATCCACACGCCGATGACAGGGAAGGACTTGATCATCCCATCGATGATGCGCAGACCGTTTCCCGAAAGCAGGTCATCGGGAAGGCTATAACCGGTGAAGCCTTCGGCCATGGCCAAAATGAAGAGCAGGAAACCGACCATCCAGTTGATCTCGCGGGGCTTGCGGAATGCGCCGGTGAAGAATACCCGTAACATGTGTAACCCGATAGCAGCAATGAACAACAGTGCCGACCAGTGGTGAACCTGCCGCATCAGCAGTCCACCGCGGATGTCAAATGATAAATCGAGAGCGGTGTGGTAGGCCACGGACATCTCGATGCCCTTGAGAGGAAGGTATGACCCGTTGTAGACAACCTCCGTCATCGAGGGATCATAGAAGAACGTCAGGAACGTCCCACTGATGAGGATAACGATGAAGCTGTAGAGCGCGACCTCACCCAGCATGAAGGACCAGTGGTCGGGAAAGATCTTCCGACCCAGCGCTTTGACGGCGGTGGAAGCACTCGTGCGCTCGTCCACGTAGTTCGCAGCTGCCGAGGTAAACCGCATCCCGCGGCCAGGTTCAGCTGCTGTGTTGTTGCCGATTGTGTTTGTCATCGCCTACGCTCCCAAAAGCTTGGCCCTACCGGTTCAGTGAAGTCACTCTGTGCTACTAGGTATCCTTCATCATCAATGGTGATAGGAAGCTGTGGAAGCGGGCGCGCCGCGGGCCCAAAGATTACTTCGCACTCGTTTGACACATTAAACGCTGATTGATGGCAGGGGCACAGCAGATGGTGTGTCTGTTGCTCGTACAGCGCAACAGGGCAACCCACATGGGTGCAAATCTTTGAGTACGCAACGATCCCCTGGTATGACCATGTCTCGCGCTCCGGCGATACGTTGAGTTCATCGATGGGCAGACGCATCAGCAACACGGCTGCTTTCGCTTTTTCTTCAATCCGGTGGTACTCGAGTTCCGCCAAGCCTTCGGGAATTACTTGGAAAGCCGAACCGATCGTGACCTCAGAGGCTTTAATGGGAATACCGGAAGGGTCTTTCGCCAGGCGGACGCCTTCGGCCCACATCGTCTGCTTGAGGAGTTTGACCGGGTCGTAGGAGGGAGCCAAGTCTCTAAAAAGCACCACAGCCGGAACGGGAGTGGCAATCATGGCTCCAATGAGGGTGTTTCTCACCAGCGATCGCCTGGTGAAGCCACTTTCCTTGTTTGCCTGAGCAAAAGTTTCAATGGCTGCGCTGCGGGACTCTTCGGTTCCGCGAGTGGGGTGGCGTTCTTCGACCAATTCGTGGCCATGCATGAGGGATTTTGCCCAGTGCACCGCGCCGATGCCGACGCCCAGAAGGCCAACGGCAGCAAACAAACCCACAAACATGTTGTTGAAGCGGACAGACTGCATGTCCCCGGGAATGATGGGGAAGACCACGTACGCCATGGCAGCCCCGACACTGCCCACAATGGAGAGGGTAAAGAAAAAAGCGATTCGACGCTCTGCTTTTTTTTCTTCTTTAGGGTCCAAATCAGTGACCCGGAGGTGCTCCGGGGGAAGCCCGGGGTTGGTCAGACCCTCGGAGGGTACAACAGCAGTGCCGGGATCATTATCGTCCTGGGATGAACCAGCAACGAGATCTGTTGACGGCGGCTTATCAGCCATAGCTCTGTTGTTCCTTTCTGTGTCGAAAACTAGTTAGAACGGGCTGTAAGCCAGATAGCCACAGCGATCAGGCCACCCAGTCCGATGATCCAGATGAAAAGACCTTCTGACACCGGGCCTAAGCTTCCCAGTGAGAATCCGCCCACAGAGGGGTTTTCGTCCATGTAATTGAGGTACGAAATGACGTCATTTTTTTCCTCGGGGGAAAGATTCATATCGTTGAACACCGGCATGCTCTGAGGTCCCGTTACCATCGCGCCGTATACGTGGATGGGTTCGAGATCGCGCAAATGTGGCGCGTACTTTCCCTCGGTCAGCGCCCCGCCCGCTCCGGCCACGTTGTGGCACATCGCACAGTTAACACGGAAGAGTTCGGCTCCATTGGCAACGTCGCCATCAGCGGCGTAATAGGCCGGGTCGGGAAGTCCAGGCCCGGGGGCCAAAGAGGCAACCCACGCGCCAAGAGCGTCAATTTGAGGCTGGGTGAACTGGGCAGGCTTCTTGGCGGCTTGTGGGCCAGATGCTGCCATAGGCATACGACCGGTTCCGACCTGGAAGTCCACAGACAACGCCCCCACACCAATGACAGTGGGGCCTGACTGGGCACCCTCCCCGTTCAGGCCGTGACAGCTCGCGCAGTTGGCCATGAAGAGACGTTCACCCTCATCGACTAAAGCCAAAGTTGACTCTGGGGGGGTGTCGGCGTGGGCGATGCCCGCGCTGGTTGCCGCATACACGCCACCGGTAGCAAACAAACCAATCACGAGCAGCAGCACCCCCATCATGGGGTGGCGACGGCCGGAACGGCGGTTGGCTTTTGAACTAGTCATGAGCTTTTTCCACTCTCTTTCTTATTGCAACACGTAAATCACGAGGAAGAGGCCAATCCAGACCACATCCACAAAGTGCCAGTAATAGGACACCACAATTGCGCTGGTAGCTTCCCGATGGGTGAACGTTTTCACGGCGTATGCACGGCCAATGACCAGCAAAAACGCAATCAACCCACCCGCGACGTGAAGACCGTGGAAGCCTGTCGTGATGTAAAAGGCAGAACCGTAGGCATCGGAACTGAGGGTGACGCCCTCCGACACAAGAACCGCATATTCGTAAATCTGGCCGGAGACAAAGATTCCCCCCATGACATAGGTCAGGAAAAACCACTCGACCATTCCCCACTGAGTGGGCTTCCATCCTGTGGCTCGAGGTTGCAAACGCTCCGCCGCAAACACTCCAAACTGCGCCGTCACACTGGAAAGAACCAAAATCGTGGTGTTCGCTGTAGCGAAGGGCACATCCAAGAGCCCCGCGTTGAATTCCCATAAATCAGGGGAAGTGGAGCGCAGTGTGAAGTAGATCGCAAATAAACCCGCGAAAAACATCACCTCGCTTCCCAGCCACACGATGGTTCCCACGGCGACGACGTTCGGTCGATTCACGGTGGGGGCAGAAAGACCAGGGGACATAGATGGGGTACTCACGGTCCTATTATGCCTGATTTACCTGGGAGCTTCCGTGCCACGACATGCCGGACTTCGTCGTTAAGATGACAACTATGACATCAGATTTCTCGTGGTCACATGTTCTTGGAGAGCTACTTAACGGGCGCGACATGTCGGTAGCGAATGCCACGCGGGCTATGTCAGAAGTGATGGCGGGGAGGGCTACCGACGCCCAGTTAGCCGGATTCCTGGTCGCGTTGCGGGCAAAGCCCGAAACCGTGGATGAGATCGTGGGTTTTCGCGACGCCATTCTCCACAACTCCCTCCCTTTAGCCATCGACTCGATGGTGCTCGACATCGTGGGAACCGGGGGAGACCCCTACGGTGCCGTGGTCAACGTGTCCTCCATCGCCTCGATTGTTGCCGCAGCCTCGGGAGTTCCCGTGGTGAAGCACGGAAACCGGGCGGCAAGTTCACGCTCAGGTGCCAGCGATGTGTTGGGAGCTTTGGGGCTCAATCTTGATCTTGACGCCTCGGACGTGGCGCGAGTGTTCCATCAGGTCGGCATCACTTTTGTTTTTGCCGCTAAGTTTCACCCGGGCTTTAGGCATGCGGTGACGGCCCGAAAGGACATGGGAATTCCCACGGTGTTCAATATTTTGGGCCCCCTGTGTAATCCCGCAAGGCCCGATGCCACCGCGGTGGGGGTCAGCGCGTTGGAGCGAGCCCCCCAAATGGCCGGTGTGTTCCGCACCCGCGGCGCCACTGCGCTCGTCTATCGGGGCGATGATGGGATCGACAAGCTGACCACCACGGGCCACTCTCACGTGTGGGAGGTCTCGCGAGGCCAAATTTTTGAACACGACATCAATTCTGAAGAACTGGGTCTTGCTAAAGCGAAACCGGAGGATCTGCTGGGGGAGAGCCCGGCGCACAATGCCGAGCTCGCACGATCGGTGTTGGCGGGTGAACCCGGTCCGGTGAGAGACATCGTCGTTCTCAACGCTGCAGCAGGCTTGGTTGCCTTCGCCCTGGCACAAGACCCCAGCCAGCATGAACGCGGCCTTCCCGAGCGGCTAGTGGAGAACATCACCAGGGCTCAGGCGGCTCTGGATTCAGGGAGTGCACAACAGAAACTTGATGAATGGGTTGAAGCTACTCGCGCAGACTAAGAGCAGGGATTTTGGTACCCCCGTCTTGTGCTCTTGGCGGGTAGCGACGGTGGCGCGCCGTGTCACCTGGGCGGGAAGAATTCTGTGCACTGCCGGACCGGCGTAGCATCAGAATGACCCGGGGCTCGGGTGAACACCAAGGAGATGTGCGACATGACTGTGAAAGACAACGGACCCCACCCCAACGCTTTCGATATAGAAACCGCTACGAAGGAGAATGAGAACTACCGAACGGTGGCGTGGACGGGTAAACACCTGCAGGTGACCCTCATGTCCATCCCCGTGGGGGAGTCCATCGGGCTTGAAGCTCACCCCAACACCGATCAGTTCATTCGAGTTGATGCGGGGCAGGGCAAGGCGGTCATGGGGCCAACCAAAGACCAGCTCGATGTCGAACACGCCGTGTCCGATGGGTGGTCCATCCAGATTCCTGCTGGTAGCTGGCACGACATCATCAACACGGGGGACACGCCCCTGCGCCTCTACACGATTTACGCTCCTGTTCACCACGCATCGGGCATCGCCCAGGACACTCGCGCATCGGCTGAAGAAGATGAATCACGCGGCGTGGACGAGCCCCCCTCCTGGACAATCCAGCCAGAGAGTGATGCGCCAGACCAACACGTCATCTAATCCCCAACAAGCCCGGGTCATGCTTGTACCCGCGCCGAAAACACGGTGGTTCCCCCGCTGTGGTGCATGCCTTCTGGGGGAGTGAGCGAAACGCGCAGTTGCTGGCCTAGCCTCAGGATTTTCTTTCATAGACAACCGGGGGCCCACATGACCTATACTTGAGAGCGTAGACAGGTTTTATTGTTTGCTGCGTCGTAGAACGCTCCCTCACCACCATGTGGTTGATATTTTTCTTACGGCGAACGAATGCATCACTCGATGCGTTCGCCAGTAGTTCGGCTTACG